>OCTX012271660.1_pt1 | contig 74146 bp, 56 predicted proteins | sample 1539691 | NCBI WGS metagenome assembly OCTX01 (sample SAMN02144231, study PRJEB22623) | gut metagenome | biome: sheep rumen | host: Ovis aries | place: New Zealand
AAGAAAAAAGCGTGCATAAACATTCTGGAGGGAACAGCCCTCAGCCGGTACTTGGAGGAATGGAACATTCCGACTTAGTACCGCTGCGTGCGGACAGAGCGCGAGCGCTTCCCGCAAGAATATTAATGCACGCTTTGTTTAATGCGACAGCCCCTTTTTCTTTGCCCGAATTAATCTCTGCCCCTCTTGACATTTGTGGGAAATGCTCATATACTTTGTGTACAAGCTAATTAGCACTCGGATTTTGTGAGTGCTGATAAGCTTGATCTGACAACCATTGTTTTTTACAGGGATCACGGATCTGGTCCCTGTTCGGGAGGTATTATGGATAATTTAAAAACGTATATGATCATCCCGGTATATGACACAGTGATCCTTCCGGATGTGGATTACCAGCTTGGCACAGAGCCCTTTGAATCCGAAGAGCTGAGCCGGCTCAAAATAGACGGCAACAAGGCCGTGCTGCTTCCGCTGAAGGCACCAGTCACCAGGGGGGAAGTGAATGTCGACAGCTTTTTCGGCGCCGGCGTCCTGGCGGATATCGTCAGCATTCAGAAAACACACGCAGGCACAAGGGTACACTGCCAGACCAGAGAAAAGGTCCAGATTGCAGATGTCTCCCTCTTTGACTCGATCCTTGAGGGCAGGTTCTATACCAGAGATGAAGTCTCCGACATTACCGAGAAGGGTGAGAAAGAGCTTCTGGACAGCCTGAAAAAGACCATCACCGAACTGACCAAGCATTTCCAGGGTGCCGAGCTTGCGCTGACCTATATCCAGCGCTGCAGCTCCATCAACGAGTTTGGCGCTATGTTCTGCCCCTTCATCGATATGACGCTGGAGGAAAAATATCAGCTGCTTGAAACTGACTCGCTCCGCGAGAGGGGCCTGATGATCAAGGATGCTCTCATGCGCTTCCAGGGAACGATCCGCATGCAGGAGGACCTCAACACCCGGTACAACGAGACCGAAGGAAACAGCTATAAGAAGGCCGCGATCCGCAAGCAGATCGGCCTGCTGCAGGATGAGCTGGATGCGATGGATCCGGAGGGAAAACAGGAGGAAGACGACTACCAGTCCAAGATTGAAGCCAGCGGCATGCCCGAGGAAGCCCGCAAAGAGGTCGACCGGGTCCTGAAACGCTATCTTGACGCCCAGCCAAATGACCCTGAGCGGAGCACGATGGAGAATTATCTGGATTTCGTGACTGCGCTGAAATGGCGGATCGATGACACAAAGCCGGCTGACCTGAAGAAGGCACGCCGTATCCTGAACCGGGATCACTATGGCCTGGACAAAGTCAAGGAACGTATCCTGGAGCATATCGCCGTTATGACGCTGAAAAACGAGCAGGCCGGCTCGATCCTGCTGTTTGTCGGTGCGCCCGGCACGGGCAAGACCAGTATGGGACACAGCATCGCGGACGCACTGGACCGCAAATATGTGCGGATCAGCCTGGGCGGTGTACGTGACGAGGCTGAGATCCGCGGTCACCGCCGGACCTATGTGGGCGCCATGCCCGGCCGCATCATGGACGGAATCAAACGCTCCGGCTCCATGAACCCGGTCGTCGTCCTGGATGAGGTGGACAAGCTGATGGCCGGCGGCTTTTCCGGCGATCCTTCCAGCGCCCTGCTGGAGGTCCTGGATCCGGAACAGAACAATACCTTTACGGATCATTACATGAACATCCCCTACGATCTGTCCAACGTCCTGTTTATCTGCACGGCAAACACGACCGATACGATTCCGCAGCCGCTGCTTGACCGTATGGAGGTGATCCAGCTCTCCGGCTACACACCAGTCGACAAGGTCCACATCGCCAGGAAGCATCTGCTCCCTGCAGCCATGCGGGATACCGGCCTGCAGAAGGGTGAACTGAAGGTGACCGACGGAGCGATCCGGAGGATCGTCAGCGAGTACACCATGGAGGCTGGCGTCCGCGGACTGAAAAAGCAGCTCGACCGCCTGTGCCGGCATGTGGCAGCAGATTTTGTTGAAAACGGCCATCACCCGGTCACAGTCACCGGCAAGGAAGTCCCGGAGATGCTCGGAAACAAGGGTATCATCCATGACCGCATCCAGAAGAGCAACCCGCCAGGGGTCGTCACAGGTCTCGCCTGGACCCAGGCCGGCGGTGAGATCCTGTTTATCGAATCCACTGCCATGCACGGCAGCGGCCATGTGCTGCTGACCGGCCAGCTGGGCGATGTTATGAAGGAATCAGCAGAGATTGCATCCAGTCTGGTAAGATCCCTGTTTATCTCGGACAAGCTGGATTTCAAGGACAAGGATATCCACATCCACGTCCCCTCCGGCGCTGTTCCCAAGGACGGGCCCTCCGCTGGTGTGACCATGTTTACAGCCCTGGTCTCCCTGGTGACCGGAAAGAGCGTGGCACCTGACCTCGCCATGACCGGTGAGATCTCGCTGAGAGGAAACGTACTGCCCATCGGCGGCCTTCCGGAAAAACTGATGGCTGCTCAGCGGGCCGGCGTAAAGAAGGTGCTGATCCCCAGAGAGAACCAGAGAGATCTGACCGATGTGCCGGATGAAGTGAAAAAGACGCTGGAGATCGTCCCGGTGGATACCGTCAATGATGTGATCCGCCATGCACTGGGAATCGAGCTTCCGGCGATGAATACCAACCTGTTTGCGGCAGCTCCTGCCGGAACAGAACAGAAAGGATGACCATGGAACTGCAGCCGATCGCCTATATCCACTCAGATTTTCCCGACAAGTTCGGGATCCCCCGGCAGAGCGGACTGGCGGAAACGGTCTCGGAGATCCGGTTTGAGCCGGCATATGCATCCGCCGAAGCCGTCAGAGGCCTGGAAGAATTTTCCCACATCTGGCTGATCTGGCAGTTCTCGGCGAATGCAGACAAGGCCTGGCACCCAACGGTCCGGCCGCCGGTGCTTGGAGGAAATGAGCGGGTAGGCGTATTTGCCACCCGCTCTCCCTTCCGGCCAAACCATCTCGGACTTTCCTGTGTCCGCCTGCGCTCTGTCGAGCTTCGTCCCGAAGGACCCGTTCTGACTGTCGTCGGTGCTGATCTCATGGATGGAACACCGATCTACGATATCAAACCTTATATTCCTTACGCAGACAGCCATCCGGAGGCTCTGGCAGGCTTCACCGCCCGCTCCAGAAAAAAGCCGCTCCAGGTGGTGGATAAGAAGGAATGTATGCTGACGGTACCGGAAGAAAAGCGAGCTGCCCTTCTGGAGATTCTGACCCAGGACCCCCGGCCATCCTATCAGGATGACCCCAAACGCATATATGGCATGCGGTACGCCGGGCTGGAGATCCGGTTCCGAGTGGCCGATGGGGAGATCATCCTCGTCTCTGCCGCCTCGGAAGAAGCATAACAATATGCCCCGTAAGGCATTACGCAAACGGCTTCGGCCTTATCAGGCCTGCAGATTGTTTGCTTAAATGTCTTCCGGGGCTTGTGCTTTCAAGGCTGCCAACAATTTTTGTTTTATCGCTCACAAAAAAGGCTGCCGCACCAGACAGCTTTTGCGTGGATCCCTTTTTACGATCCTGCATGGTCTTGCCTGGTGCGGCAGTCTTTTTCTTTGTGTTTGATTTTTTTCAGCTCTTATTTGATGTATGCGCAAGCGGCAAGGGCTGCCACAGCGCCATCTGCAGCGGCTGTCGTGAGCTGACGGACATTCTTCGTCCGGCAGTCACCGGCGGTGAATATGCCCGGTGTAGCGGTTTTGCAGTCTTCGCCGGCTGCGATATAACCGGAGGAAAGCTCGACCACATTTTCAAAGGCGATATTATCAGGAACCTGACCGACCGCGATAAACAGACCGTCGACCTTTACTTCTCTCTTCTCGCCGGTATTCTTGTCCGTAACCTCGATAGCTTCCACCTTCTGGTCGCCAATCAAGGCTGTAACGTTTGCATTCAGAATGAATTCGATGTTGTCTCTGGCGCGCATCTTCTCCACATCGGCAGCATCTCCGCGGAATTCATCTCTTCTGTGGATCACATAAACCTTCTCGCAGATATCTGACAGATAGAGCGCATCCTCGATGGCCGTGTTTCCGCCGCCGTTTACCGCGACTGTCTTTCCCTTGAAGAAGGAACCGTCACATGTTGCGCAGTAGGAAACTCCGCTTCCGGTGAACTGCTCTTCCCGGTCCAGACCAAGGGTACGGTTCTTGGCCCCTGTTGCCAGGATAACTGCCTTGCACTCATAGGTATGTCTTCTGGTTTTTACCAGCTTTGTTTTGCCGTTATCCTCGATGGACAGGGCCTTCTCGTATTTCAGCTTTGCACCAAGACCGATCGCCTGCTCATAGAGGCCGGTGGCAAAATCAAAACCGGACACATGCGCCATGCCGGGATAATTCTCGATATCCGGCGTATTGACGATCTGGCCGCCATAAGCCTTTGCTTCAAGGATCAGCGCGCTCTTTCCAGCACGAACTGCATAAATAGCCGCGGTCAAACCTGCTGTTCCGCCGCCAATGATCAAAATATCAACACTCTGTACTCCAGCCATCGCGACCTCCTGGTTGTGGAAAATTTGATTTTGTACAATCTATACAAAGTATACCGGTATTCCCTTTCTTTGTCAACCACACCCAAGAGGATTCTTCCGGCTTTTCTTCCTTTTTCCATGGATTTCTTATCCCAGTAAAACCTGTTGAAAGAGTTTTTGCTCAAGAAGTATTGCCGGTGCTGCCTTAGCGCAGCCATCTTGTTGGTTCCTCCCGGTATCTGCCCGTTCTCCATGCCCGGATCCCCAGGAAGATCAGCAAAGCCGCCAAAGACATGATTATCCCGGCTGCGGCAAAGATCAGCCGCCCCTGGCCTGTCTGGATGAAGAACGCCAGAAGATTATCCGATACCGTAATCTCCCGCACAAAGGGTGATATGGGAGCAAACAGGTACCTGCCGTCTCTGTCCCTGCGGTCTGTATCCAGTATATTTCCAGCCAGATCACATGCGATGATCCGTACATGATGTTCCGTTCCTTCATCGATCGTAAATTCGCCATGATAGCTGCCTGGATCTTCAAAGCTCGTCACCTGAAGCAGGATCGCATCATCCAGCCAGACCGTCACGGAGGCCAGGCCCATATTGTCGCGGACGATAAAACGCACCTTCTGGCTTTCTGCCCGCACAAAGGGCATCTCCAGGCCGGAAATGCTCCGGATCGTCGGGGCGGCAGAATCCACCCGAAAGAGGATCTCTCCGCTTTCGCTGCTGATGGAGTCTGGACGGTTTCCTGCGGCATCCTTTGAAGAAACGGAGATCCGGTAGGTACCGTCCTTACGGAAATTTGCCGGATCGATCGTGTAATCATACCGATACCATCCGCCGGTCCTGCCCTCCGAAGAGCGTTCTGCCTGTTCTGCAGAATACCGGACATTTTTCAGCGGAACGCCATCACGGGTGATCTCTATCTCCAGTGAGTCCTCCAGAAGCGGATCCGGATTGTATTCCGATATAATCAGGGGCTCGGTCACGCTTCGGACCCAGGCATCTTTGATGTTCTGGAGTGCATCGTTGTACGCATAGACGGAACCAAAGCGGTTGACTGTAAAAGAAACTTCTTTTTTTACCTCGTTGCCGGAATCGTCCCGATAGGTAACCTCCAGAGTGTACAGACCGTCATTTTCCGGAACAGCGGTTAGTGCTTCGGCCTGCGCCTTTTGTCCGCTGCTTTCTCCTGTCAGTACCAGACTACCCGTCACATCCTCCACTTCACCCATGCGTGAGCGGCGCAATGTGACATCGGCACTGGCATATCCTCCCTCTGACAGCGTGACCTGCGGCTGTACATCTCCGGTATAGGAATGTCCATCCTCGACGCCATCGATGATGGTTTCCTCCAGCAGACGCTGTTCATCCAGTCCAGGCCCCGTTTCGCCAGAAGTCTCCGGAGCTCCTCCTTCCTCGCCGCCCTCACCGGACGGATCTTCCCCACTCATACTTCCCGGACCAGATTGGGATTCCCCTCCACTTAGATCATAAAATGTCCCTGAACCCTGACCAGTTTCCTGATTATTTTGGGTTTTGTCTCCATTACTGTCATTATTCTCATCATTATCAGTGTTGTTATCTCCACTCTTGTTACTATCTTCCGTATTTTTATCGTTTTGTTCCCCACTTTCGTGTCCGCCGGTCTTATCCGGATTCTCATGGCCGCCATCTTCTTTTCCATCACTGCCGCCATTGTTTCCGCCCGATGGTTTCTCACCATCCTGCGGCTGGTTTTCTTCATCATTTCCGCCATTTTCACGAGGCAAGGTGGTCAGAAAGCTCTGGCTGTCCTCCCCGTCATCTGGATTAAAGCGGATGCGGAGATCTTCCTTGAACTGAAGAAGGATGGGCGAGGTGCCTGCCGGCCTGCTGTATCCCGGCGCTTCTACCTGGTCATCGTATGTATAGCTCCAGCTGATCAGGCTGCAGATCCACTCCTGCAGAGAAATCTCCTCTTCTGCAGGTTCGGTTTCTGTCTCTTCTGTTCCTTCCGTTTCCAGCCCTTCCGTATCCGTTGTTTTTGTTCCTTCTGATCCGGTCCCCGTGGTATCTGCCTCTTCTGTTTCTGTCTCCGGTGTTTCTGTCTTTTCTGTTTCTGTCACTTTCGCTTCTGCGTCTGGCGTATCCGTCTCTTCTGATCCCGGCGCTTCAGTTTCAGGCTCTGGCGTTTGCGTTTCTTTCGTTTCCTGCCAGGAGATTTCAGCCTCTTTGGACTGCAGCCTTTCTGACGTTTCAACTTGCTCTGCTTTTTCTCCTCCAACAGCAGGTGCGGGCTCCGCATTCTTTTCCGGAATATCCTTATCCTTGGTTCCGGCATCAATGGCAGCCTGCACCTGCTTTTTGATCTCTCCGGTAAGATCGGGATCTGCCTCTCCCTCTGTTTTTACCGGACGGAGCACGATGCGGACCGGAAGCTGCTCTTCTGTCTCTTTTTTATCATCCGGGAGTTCTGCCGTTGACGATCCCGCCTCCTGTTGTGCCGCATTGCTTTTCTGTTTCCTGGCATCTTCCCCGGCATATACCGGCCGGTACAGCGCCTGGCCCAAGAGAAGTACTGCCAGAATGCCTGCGGATACGATCCTGATTCTCTGTCTGGTCCTGCAGATGCGTTTGTTCAGTTCCTGTTCTCTCATTTTCCGACTCTCCTTTCGTTGTCTGCTGCCACTCGCTTTTCCATGTTTTCATAGACTCTTTCCAGGTTGTCCATGTACCTGTCCAGCCGCATCTCCAACTCTTCTTTCCTGCTGGCCTCAACGCTGTCAGAAGAGCTGTACAGATCCCTGATCTGCCCATACAGGAGGAGTACCTGGTCTTTGAAGATCCCTCCCTCTGCCAGCGCCTTCCGATGCACGTTCACCAGATCGGCAAGTTCCCCGGCAAGGAGCAGCTTCTGCTCATCATTCAGCTCTGGCGTTCTGGCTGCTTCTGTCAGCCATTCTTGTGCCTCCTGCAGCATAGCTGACAGGTCCTCCGGGGCTTGGCTCTGTCCCTGTGTACGAACGGCTCCATAGTTCTGGAAAAAGCTGCAGATGCGGCAGTACAGACCGGCATCCGCCTCTCCCTTCGCTGCTGCCAGATCAAACCAGGCTGCCGCTTCCGCCGCCCGGGTCTGCATGCTCCATTCTTCCGTTTCAGCAAACAGGCAGAGCCGGCCGGCCTGCATGCCCAGCGATCCGCATCGGCTGTCCCTCTCCAGTTTTCCCTGATCCCTCTCCCAGCTTGTGGTCAGCAGGGCAAGCTGCCTGCTTCCAAACCGTTCGTTTTTCTCACACCAGTCCAGATATCGCTCATAGAGAGAAGCATCTGCCATTTCGCTCTGGAATCCTTTCGCAAAGCACGCTTCCTGCTCCTCCAGGCTGCCGCTCTCTGTCCCGGCAATCAGCTGGCGGTACTCTGCACCAGCCAAAGCTTTTGCCGTCAAAACAGAAACCGGAACAGCAGCCAGAAGGACCGCCAACAGGACAATTATGATCCCCTGTAAACGAATGCTCGAAGGCCATCTCTGCCATCGCCTGGGCCTCCTGGTTCTGCCTGTCGTTTCTGACGTCATTGCCGGCACAGCACGCAGTTCCTCAAGCAAACAGCTGCAGTCCGGATAACGATCCTCTGGTACGAAGCGTATGCACTGGTTGATCACCCGCTCGAGCTCTTCCGGGCAATCGGGCCGTATCCGGCGGATCGGATGAAACCGGTATGCCCACGGATCCTCCCGCGGAGGGATCCCGGTAAGCAGTTCAAACAGGGAAATACCAAGCGCATAAATGTCGGAGGAAATGTCTTCCCCTCCTGAACTGTACTGCTCGGGTGCAGCATACCCTCGTGTTCCTGCATTTCCACCAGCGTCCCTATTCAGGCTGCGGCTTCCGGAGATCCCCAGATCAATGAGAACCAGCTGCCCATCCGGCCGGCGGATGATGTTTGCAGGCTTCATGTCCCGATAAATGACCGGAGGATCCTGGCTGTGCAGATAGTTCAGGGCTTCGCCCAGGGCGATCCCGCACTGGCGGACCGCTTCCGGAGAAAAGGGCCCCCTTCTCAGAAGGCGATCGAGCGACTCTCCCTCCACATATTCACGAATGATGAATACTGTGCCTTCCGCGTCCCGGATAACCTCATGAATTTTGGGAAAAGCCGGATGATCCAGGCCGGAAAGAAGCTCTGCCTCAGCAAAGCCAAGGCAATTTCCTTCATTTTGCGGCAATGCGGCTGCATTTTGACTGTAATATCTGTCATTTTGCAGGATTTCCTTCATGGCAAATTTCTCTCCGGAGCGGAGATCCTGCACCAGATAAACGGCAGACATACCGCCCTTTCCGATCTGGCTGAGCACCCGGTAGCGGCCATGGATGATCTGACCGATCCTGGCTGACATTGCGCATGCTCCTGATGATTGATGTGAGATAAAAAAATGGATAAAAGATTCCGGGAAACCCGGCAGATGCGGCAGATGCTGCCGCGGCTTTCAGGAAGACCGCAGAACAGCGGTCTGTTCTTCCTGAAAGTATAGAGAGTATATCATTTGTCTGTGAAAAACTCAAGCAGTTTTTGATCCGTATATTTCGCGTCCGTATACTCCAGAGTGTTTTAGCCTTACTGCAGCTTTCCGTTTTCTCTGAGGATCTCTTCCACAAGCTCCACACACTCAAAGACCATAGCATCGCAATGGGGCTTCTTTTCCCTGCCTGCCGCTGCATTGACCCGCAGAAGATCCGCGCAGTCCAGCATACCATCGTGACGTTCCTTCAGGCGCCTGTGATAGGCCCCCAGTGTTTTCGGATCACCCAGACCAAACAGCCCCAGCGCCATGATCCCTCCGGTGACCGCACCGCAGACGGAAGCCCGCCGCATTCCGCCGCCAAAGCCGTCGGCAAACCGCAGGGCCGTCTCTTCCGGGACACCGGCAGCGGCCGCGAAGGGGACGACCACAGACTGGGCACAGTTATAATGGGGCGATACGATCGCGCGAAGCTCCTTTGCCCGTTCCACATACTTACTCATATCAAAATCCTCCTGTGTGGCAAAACACATAAATTCAATTGATTATACCATAATTGGCGATACCTGGGAAACATCTGGCCAAGGCATTCCCACTGGTTGTATATTGGCCTCCCGGCTGGTTGCAATTCTCAGGCACGGCCGCTATAATAAGCATATTTCTAATGCATATGAAAAAGCCCGCAGGGCATGCGGGTGTGAGGTGTCTCTCTATGATCCAGTCTGTGTCACCGGAGGAGCTGCAAAGCTGGGATCCTTCGGAATATATACTTATCGATATCCGGGATGAGGAATCCTTCCGCCAGGGCAGTCTTCCGGGAGCGGTCCACATCACCCGGGAAGAACTGGAAAGCGACCGTGCTGCTCTTCCTGCCGGCAAAAAGCCTGTCATTTTCTGCATGTTTGGCGGAATGTCTCTGCGCACTGCAGAAAAGCTCCAGGATGGCGATCTGTCGGTCTGGCACCTGTCCGGCGGCTACGGTCAGTGGCTGGTGGGACAGCTTCAGCAGATCACCGATGTAGAGGAACGCAGAGAGCTCATCGAAAAAAGTCTTCGCAAACGTTTTTCCAAGCGGATCACCAGCCGCTTTGTAAAAGCGATCTCCGACTATGAACTGCTCTCCCCCGGCGATCGTGTCGCCGTCTGCATTTCCGGAGGCAAGGACTCCATGCTGATGGCCAAACTCTTCCAGGAGATCCGCCGCCGGAACAAGTTTAACTTTGAGACGGTATTTCTCTGCATGGACCCCGGCTACAGCCCGGCGACGCTTGGCATGATTCAGGAAAACGCACGTCTGCTCGGCATCCCGCTGACCATGTTTTCCTCCCGCATCTTCGATGCGGTCGACACGATCCCCCACTCACCCTGCTACATCTGTGCCCGCATGCGCAGGGGGTATCTCTACAGCAAGGCAAAGGAACTGGGCTGCAACAAGATCGCCCTCGGGCACCATTATGATGATGTCATCGAGACGACCCTCATGAGCATCCTATACAGCGGCCAGACCCAGACCATGATGCCCAAACTCCACAGCATGAATTTTGAGGGCATGGAGCTGATCCGCCCGATGTACCTCATCCGGGAGGACGACATCAAGCGCTGGCGGGACGAAAACGATCTGCATTTTATCCGCTGTGCCTGCCACTTCACAGAGACGATCGCCCACGAGGCGTCCGGAGACAGCAGTTCCAAGCGGATCGAAGCCAAGCAGCTGATCGCCCAGCTGAAGAAAACAAATGAAAACGTGGAGGGCAACATCTTCCGCAGCATGGAAAACATTCATCTGGACGCCGTCCTGGGCTATAAACAGGGCGGTGTGCGCCACAGTTTTCTGGATGACTACGACTGAAAAGGGGCTGCCGCACGGAAACGAGAGAGGGCATAAACATTCTGAAGGGAACATCCGCAGTGCCGGTACTTGGAGGAATCCTTTTTAGGATTCCGACGTAGTACCGCTGCACGAGGACAGAGCGAGAGCGTTTCCCGTAAGAATATTTATGCCCATCTTATTTTCCGTGCGGCAGCTCCTTTTTTTGGGGCATACTGCCCTTATATGCGGCTGCCTTTACAGTTCGATCTCTCCGGTGAAGACTGTGACTGCCGGTCCGGTCATGTAGACCGTATTTTCGCTGCGGTCCCACTCGATCGTCAGCTCGCCGCCGAGCAGGCGGACCTTCACCGGGCAGTCTCCATCGACTTTTCCGTTCAGTATGGCCGCAACGGCAGCTGCGCAGGCGCCGGTGCCGCAGGCAAGGGTCTCTCCTGAGCCCCTTTCCCATACCCGCATATTGAGGGTGTGTCTGTCCACGACCTCAATGAACTCTGTATTGACCCGGTCCGGGAACAGCGGGTGGCATTCGAATTTCGGGCCGAACTCCTCCAGCTTTAATGCGCGGATCCCGTCCATAAAGATCACGGCATGGGGATTGCCCATCGATACACCGGTAAAACGGTATTCTTTGTCATCTACCGTGATCGGCACATTGATCGCTGTCCGGCCTTCTGTCAGCACGGGGATCTTCTCCGGCTCGAGAATCGGCGCACCCATATTTACCCGGGCTGCCACCGCCCGGCCATTTTCGACGGTCAGATCGATGATCTTGATCCCGCTCATCGTGGCGATGGACATCCGCTCCTTTCTGACGCAGCCGCTGTCGTAGGCCAGCTTGGCCACACAGCGGATCCCGTTTCCGCACATCGCGCCTCTGGAGCCGTCCAGATTGTACATATCCATCTCGCAGTCGGCGATATCTGAGGGTTTGAGCAGGATCAGCCCGTCTGAGCCAATGCCGAAGTGGCGGTCGCTCACACGGATCGCGGCAGCTGCCGGATCCTCCACCGTCTCCTCAAAACAGTTCACATAGACATAGTCATTTCCGCAGCCCTGCATCTTGGTAAATTTCATATTTCGTATTTCCTTATTTCTGTTCGCCCTTGTCACCCTTTGTCTTCAGGCGGAAGTAGATCTGTTTCTGTCCGTTGGAATCGTTCCTGGAAGTAAACTCATAGGTTCCCAGAGACTTGATAAAGGAGGTGAATTTGTTGAAGCCAAAGTTCCGGACATCAAATTCCGGCATACGCTTGGCCAGCTGGTCACCCAGCTTTCCGGAGAAGATCCATCCATCCTCGTCAGAGAACTTTTCGATGGTTGCATTCAGAGTGTTCCTGACACGGTTCAGGTCCTTCTGCCGCTTCTTTTCCAGCTCCTTCTTCTCCTTCTGCTCCTTTTCCTTCTGTTCCTTTGTCTTTGCCGTTGACGCGGCCGTCTTCTTCTTTGAAGTCCGGCGGGTGGTGGTCTTTGCTTCCTCCGCCGCTGCTGCCGCTGCCGCCGCTTCCTCTGCCGCTGCCTCCTCGGCTGCCTCCTGCTGCCTCTGCTCGTAGAGCATGTCCAGGTATTTAAACTGGTTGCAGGCCGAAACAAAGGGCTGCGGCGTCTTGCTCTCGCCCATGCCGATGACCTGCTTGCCGTCCTCCCTCAGACGGGCGACAAGGCGGGTAAAATCGCTGTCGGAAGATACGATGCAGAACCCGTCCACCGTATTGGAATACAGGATATCCATCGCATCGATGATCATCGCCGAATCCGTCGCATTCTTTCCCGTGGTGTAGCTGTACTGCTGGATCGGTATGATCGAATTATCCAGAAGCACCGGCTTCCAGGACTTCATCCTGGTGCTGGTCCAGTCGCCGTAGATCCGCTTGTAGGTCGCGATGCCATAGTTCGCGGTCTCCTCCAATATAATCTTGATATATTTATCGGTCACATTATCTGCGTCGATCAGGATCGCAAATTTCAGTTCATTATCCATTTTTATTTCTGCTTTCTGTTTGTTTCATTCTTTTCGGCCGGTCATACGGCCGGCACACAGCCATTTCTGCGTTTCCCGGAAGGTGGGAACATCTGTGCCGTCATCTTAGTATATCATCTCCCGCCATCAGTGGAAAGAGGCCATATCTCCTTGATTTCCCCGGTCTGCGGGCAGTATAATAGGCATATGATCAGCGGCTTCCTGCCGGATGCCGGCACTCGAAAAGCTCTCTGATCTTTTTCATATCTGCTGAGGAAGAAAGGATTAACGCTATGGAAAGACATGCCTTTGCGCTCAAGATCAAGCCCGGCAAATTCAACGATTTCCGTTCCGGTCTCGGAAAGATCTGGAACGATCTGACTCATCTGATGGACGACCTGGAGTTTTCCAATTTCAGCCTGTGGCAGATCGACGACCTGGTCTTTGGCTATTATGAAGATGATATTTTTACTCCGCGTCCTTCCGCCGCCCAGAAGGAAGAATATACCCATCTGGTGGAACGCATGGGGGATACCTTTGAATGGATCTCCTCTCCCATGGAAGAGATGCGCCTGATGTACCAGGATTTCGGCATCGTCCGTCCTAACAAGGAGCTGATCCGCCATCGTGTCTTTGCCACAAAGCTGATCCCCGGTGCACAGGAAGAATACAAACGCCGCCACGACGCTCTTGTTGAGGCCCGCGGAGACAAGATCACTGTTGGTCCCGACAGCAACTTCTCCATCTGGAATGCCGGCGAATATATCTTTGGCTATGACGAGATCGACGTGACCATGGAGACTGAGCCGACAGAGGCGGACAAGGAGAGCTCCATCGCATGGGAAAAGCGCATGCTGGAGATCATGAGCTGGTTCACCGATGACGTTGACTGGATCACCGGCCTGCGCCACAGCCACATCGTCCGCATCGGCCACCACAACTAGGTCCGGCAGACCTGCTGCACAGCAGCATAAAACGTATCCGACAGCTCGCAATCCATGAAAATGAATCAGGGGCTGCCGCACCGCGAAGTATAACGTGCATAAATATTCTTTCGGGAAACGCTCCCGCTCTGTCCAAAGTGCAGCGGTACTACGTCAGACTCCTAAAAAAGGATTCCTCCAAGTACCGGCACTGCGGATGTTCCCTTCAGAATGTTTATGCACGCTTTTCTCTTCGTGGTGCGGCAGCCCCTGCTTTTATTTGTTCAGATATGTGCGGAGGGCCGCCAGCAGGATCTCCATCTCTTCTTTTGTGCCGATGGTGATCCTCAGATAATTGTCGATCCGCGGCCGGTCGAAGTACCGGACAAAGATGTGCTTCTCTCTCAGCATCTGGAAGAGCTTCTTTGCAGGGACGCTTCTGTGGGACGCGAACAGGAAATTTGTTTTGGAATCCGTGAGCGTAAAGCCAAGCTTTTCCAGTTCTTCCTTTGCCCACTCGCGGGTCTGGATGATCTTTTTACAGGTCTCCCTGAAGTATGCCTCATCCTCCATCACGGCCTTTCCCATCAGGATCGACGGCCGGTTCATTGTGTAGGAATTGACGGAGTACTTGACGTCCTGCATACAGGCGATCAGCTCACGGCTGCCGATGGCAAAACCGATCCGCATGCCGGCCATGGACCGTGATTTCGAGAAGGTCTGTACGACCAGGAGATTGTCATATTTCTCCAGAAGAGGAAGGGCGGATGCCGTTCCAAAATCCACATAGGCCTCATCTACGATGACGACCGAACCGGGATTGCTGCGGACGATTGATTCCACGGCATCCGGCTCCAGGGCGATGCCGGTGGGGGCATTGGGATTTGGGAAGATGATGCCTCCGTTTTCTGCAGAATAGTCTGCCGGCTGCAGCTTGAAATCTGCATCCAGCGGCACCTGCCGGTATGGGATCCGGAAGCAGTCAGCCCAGACCTCGTAGAAGGAATAGCTGATGTCCGGAAACAGGATCGGCTTGTCAGAATTGAAGAAGGTCATAAAGGCCATGGCGATGACATCATCTGAGCCGACGCCCACAAAGACCTGCTCCGGATCGACGCCGTAGTACGCCGCGATGGCCTTCACCAGATCACCGGCTGTGGGATCCGGATACAGACGCATCTGCTCCGTATTCATGTTTTTCAGCACCTCTGCCGCCCCAGGTGCAGGCGGGTAGGGGTTTTCATTTGTATTCAGCTTGACCATGTCCGGCCAGTTTGGCTGCTCTCCTGCCACATAGGGCACGACGCGCCTTACATTATCTCTCCAGTCGGCCATCCTTACTACCTCCATGACTGCCTGGTGTATTGCTTTGCTTCTTTTTGTCTAATGCTTTTTCCATGCGCCCGGGTAAAAGACGATCAGCATGGGCAGCAGCTCCAGGCGGCCGGCCAGCATATCGAAGATCAGGACGACCTTTGCCAGGGGATGGAAAAGGCTGAAGTTGGCGGCGGGGCCGACCATATCAAGTCCAGGACCAATGTTGTTCAGCGTCGCGCATACCGCGGTGAAATTCGTCTCGAAGGAAAATCCGTTGAAGCTGATCAACAGGATCGACAGGGCAAAAATCAGGAAATACGTGATAAAGAATACGTAAGTCGAGCGCACCGTTTTTTCCGGGATCACGTGGCCGTCCATACGCAGGTGCCGCACACTTCTGGGATGGACCAGGGTGTGAAGCTCCTCTTTGATGGATTTAAACACGATGATAACACGGCTTACCTTTACTCCGCCGCCAGTACTGCCCGCACAGGCTCCGATGACCATCAGTGCGACCAGAACCGTCTTTGAGACTGCCGGCCACTGGTTGAAATCAACCGTAGAAAAACCGGTCGTCGTGATGATGCTGGCCACCTGGAAAAAGGATGCCCGGGCGGTCTCCTCAATGGTCCGGTACATGCCGCGGAGATCCCACATGATCACCAGGCCTGCTGCAAGGACGATGAGCAGATAGGTACGCACCTCTTCCATCCGGAAGGCGTCAAGGTATTTCTTCGTCAGGATCAGATAATAAAAGCTGAAGTTTACGCCAAAAGCTGTGATAAATATCGTGATGATCCACTGCTGAAGCGGGGTGTAGGACGCGACACTGGTGTTCAGAATACCGAAGCCACCTGTGCCGGCGGAGCCAAAGGTCAGACACAGGGTATCGAACCAGTGCATGCCCGACAGCAGCAGAATGGCGATCTCCATGATCGTCATGATCAGGTAGATCCGGTAAAGGATCATTGCCGTATTCCGCACTCTGGGAACGAATTTGGACACATCCGGACCCGGGCTTTCCGCTTTCATCAGATTCATGTGAGATCCGCCGTTTCCGGAGGGGATCATCATCAGAATGAAGACCAGAACACCCATGCCGCCGATCCAGTGGGAGAAACTTCTCCAGAACAGTGACACATGGGACAGGGCTTCCACATCCGTCAGGATGGAGGATCCGGTGGTGGTAAAGCCGGAGACGATCTCAAAGAGCGCATCGATATAGAAGGGGATCTCCCCCGTCAGGACAAATGGGATGGCACCGTATGCACCCATCAGCAGCCAGGACAGTCCGACGGCGATATAGCCTTCCTTCTGATAGATCGCCATGTTCTTTGGCTTCCACATAGACATAAGACTGCCTGCTGCCAGCGCGATCAGGGCAAGGAGCAGATAGATCCAGCCCTCACTCTCCCGGTAGACCAGGGCGATCAGACAGGGCAAAAGCATCAGCATGCCCACGACACGGAACACCCATGCCAATATAAAACCTACAACTCTGTAATTCACGGCCAGATTGCCTTTCCAAAACAGTTTTTCAAATAGAATGGATTAACGAAGGATATCGTAGATCTCACTGAACCCGAGATGCGTCGTGACCACGATAACGGAGTCATTCTCCTCGAAGGTCGTCGTGCCGCGGGGGATGATCAGCCTGCCGTTCCGGACGATACCGGCGATCAGGACATTGTTCTTCATCTTCATATCCTTGAGGCAGATACCGGTGATCGTTGATCCCGGGCTGATAAGGAACTCGATGGCCTCGACCCGGTCATTCATCAGACGGTACAGCGTCTCCACATTGCTGCCGACCACATTTCTGGTCGCACGGACGTAGCGGATGATCCGCTGGGCCGTCAGCTGCTTGGGATTGATCACACTGTCCAGCTCAAGGCTCTGGATTACCTCGTTGAACTCCACATGATTCAGCTTGGTGACTACCTTCTTCTTCACCTTTTTCTGGGCATACATGGAAAGGATGGCATTGACCTCATCGATGCCTGTACAGGAGACAAAGGCATCCATGTTCTCGATCCGTTCCTCGTTGAGGACCTCCTGATCGCTGCCGTCTCCGCAGACGATGGTCGCATCCGGGAACATCTCGTTGAGTTCTTCGCAGCGCTTTCTGTTGTTCTCGATGATCTTGACATCAATACCCATGCGGAGCAGATATTCTGTCAGATAGTAGGTGAGCTCGCCGCCGCCGACGACCATGCAGCTGCTGACCCGGTTCGATTTGACACCGATGGTCCGAAACAGCCGGTCCACCTGATCCGGCATAGAAATCACGGTCAGGATATCGCCCTGCTCCACCACGTAATCGCCGTTGGGGATGGTGACCATGTTGTTCCGCTCGGCAATGCAGACCAGAACATTCATGTTGATCTGCTGTGTCAGGTCGCGAAGCGCCTTGCCGATCATCATCGAATCATTGGGAACGCGGAACCGGAGAAGATCGATCCTTTCCTTTGCAAAGGTATCGACCTCGATGGCGTTCGGATTGCGCAGCAGCCGGGCGATCTCCTGGGCTGCCTCCTGCTCGGGATTGATGATCATGGAAAGCTTGAGCTCTGTGCGGAGGAAATGCCGCTCGGTCGAGTAGATCGGATTCCGCACACGGGCAATTGTGTGGCAGTTTGCCTTCTGCTTTGCGATCACGCAGCACAGAAGATTGACTTCGTCGCTCTGGGTAACGGCGATCAGCATATCCGTATGCTCCAGATCAGCCTCCTTGAGGACGTTGTAGCTGGTGCCGTTTCCAACGATTCCCATGACGTCATAGATCGTGGAGACGTCTCGCACAAGCTCTGCATTGTGATCGATAACTGTAAGATTGTTGTCTTCTTTGGACAGCTGGGCGATCAGGGTCCTTCCGACCTTGCCGCAGCCGATGATAATGATCTGCATGTGTATCTCCTTAACGGACGTATTCACAAATTCGACAAAATATTATACCACTTATGGCTAATTATCTCAAGGCCAGAGCCATCTGCCAGGCTCCGTCATGCGCCATTTGCCAGATCCCGGCGTGATGTCATCTGCCAGGTCCGGGCTTTTCCTATGCACGGCCTCTGCTTCTCATCTCCTGCCTGCCAGGAACGCCATGCCGGTCAGTCTCTTTTCCCCTCTTCCAGAAAAGCAAACGGCTCCTGATCGTGTATAAAATGCATCAGGTGATAAGCGCAGATCAGGGCAACCTTCTCCTCCCGCAGGATCCGTGCTGCCTCTGCCCTGTCGGCAACGACCACGGAAAGCTCCTCGCTCTGCTCCAGAAAGGCATCGCTGATCTCCCCATCGGACCAGCCGTAGACCGTCGCGCAGGACTCATCCGTCAGACCTATGGTGGTGAATCTGGGTTCTTCAAACATCGGATCTGCCTCGACCGGGTGAAAGATAAGGCCTGTCTCCTCATGCATCTCCCGCACGGCCGCCGTATGGAAATCCTCTCCGGCTTCAACCAGGCCTGCCGGCATTTCGTAAACAAAATCATCGATGGGATAACGATACTGACGGATCAGGATCACCTTGTCCCGCTCTGGTCCGTAAAGGCTGTAGATAACGACCCCGTCCGGATCGTTCCGGCGCGTCGTGATCTTGAGATCCTCGATCTGTTCTGCACGGGAGGCCACATAATAATTGCTGTGATGGCCCTTGCTGTTGTGCCCCTGGACCAGATACATGTTCAGGAACCGGCCATCGGTCAGCTTCGTAATTTTTTCAATATCAGCCATACTTCTTCTCTTTCCGCCGGAAAGCCTGTGCTGCAGCCAAAATTGGTGCCTTCTATCCCTTCCCGGACTTACGTTGACAGTATACTATTTATTTTCTTCAAGTGCAAATTTCCGCAGCCGAATGGGCAGATTCAAGAACGCCTCTCCTGTCTTATCGCGCAAAAAGAAACTGCCGCCCCTGGCATAGGGTGCGGCAGCTCTGTGCGTTCTGTTTTGTTTCTTTTTCTTTGTTTATTTGGCTGTGCCTTTCAGGATCGGCGAGATGTGCTTGTAGATCACGAAGGTGATCACCACGTCGATCATGCCCTTGACAAAGGTGAAGGGTACGTTAAAGCACAGCAGGCACTGGAAGATGCTCTTCATGGACGGGATAATGGCCTGATAAGCCTGAAGGATCACATCCTCGGGCATGAAGTTGTAGTAGACCGGATACACAATAAAGTAGTTTGACGGAAGCGAGATCAGGGCCATGACCAGAGCGCCGATGAAGGCACCTGCAACGGCTCCCTTCTTTGTCCGATTCAGCCGGTAGACCATTCCCGCCGTCCCTGCGAAGACTGCGCCCAGCAAGAAGTTGGAGATCTCTCCCACACCAAAGCTCTGGGTCACCAGAACATGGAGCAGGTTCTTGATCAGCTCGACCAGAACGCCGCACAGCGGTCCCATGGCAAAGGCGCCTATCAGCGCGGGCAGATCAGACAGGTCAAATTTGATGAAGCTTGGCATCAGCATGGGGACCGGAATCTCGATCAGCATCAGCACATAGGCTGCTGCCGCCAGAAGGCCGGTCACGGCGATATACCGGATGTTGCCTGTTTTTCCCGCTGCTCTTGTGGTCATTGTTGTGTCACTCATGTTTCTCTCCTCTCCCGGGACAGAAAAATGCCCCGAATCAAAGATCCAGGGCATTGCAAAATTTAAAAACAAATTTGGTATCTTCTTTCATCCAGACTGTACTGTTGGTACCGGAGTTTCACCGGTTCGGCCTTTCGGTTCGCGGACTTTACCGCCAGTGGGGAATTGCACCCCGCCCTGAAGATCAGTTATGAAATTCTCCGGAGGAACCTTCCTCCACTGCTAATTATATTCCCCCTGACATAAATGTCAAGCATTCTCAGCTTCCGATCTCTTCTGTCGTGATAATGAATTTCACGCTTCCATCCATTCCATCCGGGATCCCGCTGTAATTTGTATAGGTAAGTTCGTCTGAGGTCAGTGCCAGCAGCCGTTCCTTTGCTTCCTCGTAATCTGTACTGATGGTCCGAAGCACATCTGTCAGAGACAGGATCGCTTCCTCCTGGTATTTTTCCATTCCATCAGACAGCTGCTCAGCACCACTTTCCAGGGCTCCGATCCCTTCGGTGACCTTGCCGCTTCCCTCCTTGAGGGCAGCTGCTCCGCCGGCCAGCTGATCCATGCCGCTGCTCAGGGTGCTATTTCCGGAAGAAAGCGCATCCGCACCCTTTTTCAGTGTGGCTGTCCCTTCGGACAGATCCAGCAGTCCACCGGCAAGCTCATTTGCGCCCGAGGTCAGGGCAGGTGCGTTTTCGTTCAGCGTCTGGCATCCTTTATACAGATCCGATGCCCCTGTTTTCAGCTCGGAGGCTCCGGTCTTCAGCGCATCCGCTCCGGCGTTCAGTTTTTCAGAATTGCCATCCAGCTTATCTGCTCCGTCCTTCAGCTGACCGATGCCCGCTGACAGATCCAGGAGTCCGCCGGCAAGCGTTTTTGCGCCTTCCTTCAGGGCCGGAGAATTGGCTTCCAGAGCTGCTGCTCCTTCCTGGAGCGTGGATACACCGCCGGTCACCGCTGCTGTGCCGGCTTTGAGGTCCGCACCCGCACCAACAAGCTTGTCAGCACCATCCTTCAGGGCTGTACCTCCCTGGCTGAGAGATTCCATTCCTTCTGTCAGACTGCCGATGCCTTCTTCTGCTGATGTGCTCAGTGTCCTGGCTCCTTTGCTCAGTTCTCCTGTGTTCTGGGAGAGCCCGCTTCTGTATCCGGAAATACCCTGGGCAAGAGCTGCCATCTGACTGCTCAGCGCAGAGGTGCCATCCTTTAGCTGTTTCAGGGCTTCGCCTGGATCCGCTTTTGCACTGCCGGTCTGATCCGGAGCCTTGATCTGTCCTTCGATCGTCTCCAGGCTGCCGCTGATACCGGACAGGCTGGCATTCAGGCTGCTGAAGGTGTCTGCCAGGCTCAGCCCGGAAAATGCCTCAGATCCTACATTGACGGCAGATGCATCCACACTCACGGAAACATTTACGCTCGGATCTCCAAAACTGCCCTGCAGGCTGTTCAGACCGCTTACCGCACTGTCAAGGGCAGCGATGGCACTGTCGTTTTTGCCATCGGTGTTATCTGCTGCCAGCGCATCTCTCTGCGCCTGAAGGCTGCTGATCTGCTGGCTGACTGCACTTTGTGCTGCTGCATATTTCTCAGATACGGCTGAAGTGGCGGCAGCAGAAGCTGCGCTGCCTGCGGCAGTGCTATATGCACCGGATACGGCATTCTGAGCTGCTGAAGTAGCCGCCTGGGCTGCTGCTGTGCGGATCTGGGCTTCCATCGCCGCCTGCTGTCCTGCCAGACTTTTCTGCAGTCCCTGTACGGCGCCTTTTGCCTGACCTATGGACGTCTTCAGCGTCTCCAGGCTGCCGGTCCCGGTTTCCGTGCTTTCAATGGTACCGACCAATGCTTCGGCTCCGGCATCCAGTGATGCGGCAGCCTCTGCAAGCTTTGAAGCGCTATCCTCGATGGCAGACAGACTTCCTTCGTCGGAGGATACCTCCTTGTCCAGCGCTTCCATGCCAGCAGCCAGGCCATCCAGTCCCTCGACCAGCGTCTGCAGCTTTTCTCCGGTATCTGCGCCGGTCAGCTGGCTGATCCCGTCCACATAGGTATGTATGCCGTCCGCCAGACTGTCCACACCGGCGGAATAGTTTTCGATGCCCTCCGACAGGCCTGCGGCGCCCGTGCTCAGGGATTTGGCGCCTGCAGATAGCGACGATACACCATCCGTGTAAGCCGTGATTCCGGACGACAGATCTGCGGCACCCTTCCCGGCATTATCGGCACCTTCCTTCAGGGTTCCGGTTCCCCCGGCAAGTTCTGCCACGCCTCCTGTGTAGGCATGGATCCCTTCGGCCAGTGTCTCTGCCCCTTCTGCTGCAGAGGCTGTTCCATCCTTCACCTTCTCCGCACCTGCCTGGATCTTCTGTGTACCATCGGTATAATCCTTTACACCTCCGGCCAGGGACTTCGCGCCTTTCCGGGCTGTTTTGGCACCGGTATTCAGCTCTTCTGCTCCCTTGCTCAGACGCTCCGCTCCATCTGCGGCAGCCCCGGCGCCATCGGCAGCCGTATCGATCCCGTTTTTCAGCGTCCCGATCCCGCTGTCGAGCTCACCATATTTGTCTTTCAGTGTCCTGGTACCCTCCAGAAGCTCTCCGCTTCCATCTACCAGCTGGCGGGTCGCCGTCTCAAGCTCGTCTATGCCTTTGGACAGGTCCTCCAGGCTGTCTTCGTCGGAAAGATCCAGATCATTGAACAGGTCGGATACCGCCACCGTTATGGTCTGTCCCATGGAAAAATCCTTCACATCCGCAGTAATCTTCACCGTATCCGTGAGTCCTTCTCCGGACAGAAGGCGGCTGATCTCTTTCATGCTGCCGTCTTTGCTTTCTTTCTCTGTTTCCTTTGCAAGTTTTCCGGCCGTCTCCTCCAGGTTCAGGGATTCCCGAAGTCCCGGCACTCCGAAGGCCAGAGCGATCTGACGGCTGCCGTCATCAATGACCTTGCCGTTATCGACCGTTACATTGGAGAAAACATCATCGGGAAGCAGCATCCCGGTCATCATGACAAAGAGACTCTTCATATCCTCTGTGCGGCTGCCGATCTTCATCTGTTTCCCGGTATTGTTGGCGTAGTGGATCTCAATGGTCAGTCTGCCGCTTTTTCCTGCCAGCTCTTCTGCCGTGATCTCCTGTCCGTCCAGATAATACTTCAGGCTTACGCCCACCGGCAGGCTGTTGTCTGAGGTTCCTTCATAATAAATATCCTTCCCGTCTGCCGACCAGGTCATGGAGGCTTCCGGACCGCTGAAGGTCTCATCTCCCTTTGTGTTCTCAATGTCCGAGAGCGAGGACTGATCTTTGATTTCCTTCAGTCCCCCGTCATTGACCAGATGATCGGAAACAATGATGTCCCTGGCTTCCCCGGCCGGGTCGGCAACCACATATACCGTCTCGTCCTTGTGCACATCTTCCTTTGTCTCAGCAGCCATTGCCGGAGCTGCCGGCAGCAGTCCCAGAAAAGCAGCCATCGAGACCGCCAGTGCCGCATTTGCATGGCTTTGTATGCCGGAATTTCTGTTGCTTTTATTCATGATGCTTCGCCTCTTTCTTCTATCATTTCCACTCTGTCTTTTTTCTTTTTCCTTCCCAAAAAGTCTGCCGATGTCCTGCAGATCAACCAGTCAAAGATCAAAAACATACCCGGCAGAACAAGAATAACGACTACCATACTGATCAGTGCTCCACGGGCAAGGAGCAGACAGATCGAGCGGATCACATCGATCTCAGAATATACTGCCACGCCAAAGGTTGCGGCAAAGAAGGCCGCGCCGCTGGTGATGATCGACGGCATGCAGGTCCGATGCATGATCTGTACGGCATCTGCTTTGTCCAGTCCCCGCTGTCTCTCCTTCTGGTACCGGGTGGTCATCAGGATCGCATAGTCCACAGTCGATCCCAGCTGTACCGTACCCAGGATAATGCTGGCCACGAAGGGAAGCTTGGTCCCCATATAATACGGAATCGCCAGATTGACCATAATGGCAAACTCAATTGCCGTCTCCAGGAGTACCGGAAGGCTGATCGACCGGAACAGCAGAAGAATGATCACAAAGATGATTCCGATGGAGATCGTATTTACGTGCATAAAATCCACATCGGTGATCTCCATCAGATTCTTTGTCAGAGGAGCCTCTCCGATCAGCACTGCACCATCGTCATAGCGGTCCATGACCGCGTTGATCTCATCGATCTGGGCATTTACCTCTTCTGATCCGTCATAATATCCTGTGCTGATAAAGGCAAGCTCATGCTCGCCGCTCTGCAGCATGCTCTTTACGTTTTCCGGAATGACTTCCTCCGGTACGCTCGTGCCTATCAGGGAGTTCAGGCCCAGGCACCAGGTCACGCCGTCCACCTGGCTGATCTCATCGAGCATTGCCTTCTTGTCCTTTGCCGGAAGGTCTGCGTCCATCAGGATCATATGGATGGTCGTGCTTCCAAAATCCTCCTCCGTCTTCCGGATCGCGATCTTGGACGGAAGCGACTCCGGAAGAGACGCCGCCATATCATAATAGACCTCCAGATGATTCTGTCCCCATAGGGCCGGGATAAACAGGATGACAAAAAGCAGGATCCACAGCCGGCTGTGGGAAGTAATAAAATCGGACAGCTTCTGCAGATCCCCCAGAAGCGGCCGGTGTGTCGTTTTTTCAATGGCCCGCTCAAACAGCAGGATCAGTGCAGGAAGGATCGTCAGACAGCAGATCACGCCGAAAATAACGCCCTTTGCCATAACGATGCCCATATCAAGCCCCAGGGTAAATGTCATAAAGCAAAGTGCAATAAACCCGGCGATCGTTGTGACCGAACTTCCCACAACAGACCGGAAGGTGCTGGCGATCGCATGTCCCATCGCCCGTTCACTGTCCTCCGGATACTTTTCCTTGTATTCCCGGTAGCTGCCCAGAAGGAAAATAGAATAATCCATCGTGACGCCCAGCTGCAGAACAGCTGCTACTGCCTTGGTAATATAGGAGATCTCCCCAAACATAAAGTTCGTCCCAAGGTTATAGATGATCGCAAACCCAATGTCTGCGAGGAACAGGAACGGAACCAGAAAGGAATCGCAGAGCAGCTGCATCACGACCAGCGAAAGAAGCACGGCGATGGTAACGTAGATCGGTACCTCCCGGTCAGCCAGATCTCTCAGATCACTCAGGATCGCCGTCATGCCTCCCACATAGCAGTCCTCATCGCAGATGCCGCGTATTTCAGCAATCGTGTCCATCGAAGCGTCCGAAGAGGTGCCTTCATCCAGGAGAACGAGCATCATCGTTGCGTCCCCGTGGAAAAACTTTTCTCTCAGGTCGGCAGGCAGCATCTCCACCGGAAGGCTGATATCCGCAGCATCGTCGTACCAAAGGACATCCTTTACGTGCTCCAGATCCTCGAGGTCCGCCTCCAGTTCTGCCACATCCTTCAGCGCCTTGTTCTCCACTACGATCATGGAAAAGGCACCCATGCCATACTCGTCAATGATCGTCTGCTGCCCGCTCACCGTCTCAATACTCTCCGGCAGGTAGGTCAGCAGATCGTAATTTGTCCGCATATGCACCATACCCCAGACCGAAGGCAGCAGAAGAAAGATCCCGATGGCCAGGATCAGTATCCTGTGCCGTGCGATCCATTTCCCAGTCTGTATCACATCTATCATCTCCTGATTCATCTTGAAATTTTGTGAAAAGAATAGTCCAAAAATGACCAATGGTCAATTATCACTTTTCACAAATCTTGTGCCTTTCAAAAATGAATTTTGGTCATTTTTTAACCTTCGCTTTTGTACACAAAAAGGCGGGATCCGAAGATCCCGCCTGCAATGGCTATTGATTCTGTTTGTCTTCTCCTGCCACAGCAGGAAATGACCATTTTAAATTAAAGCAGTCCGCCAAAGGCGATGAACAGCGGTGCGAAGACCAGAGAAACGACGGTCATCAGCTTGATCAGGATGTTGATCGACGGACCAGAGGTATCCTTGAAGGGATCGCCGACTGTATCGCCGACAACGGCTGCATGATGGGCCTCGCTGCCCTTTCCGCCGTGATGGCCGGTCTCGATATACTTCTTCGCATTGTCCCAGGCACCGCCTGCGTTGGACATGAAGATCGCCAGAAGAACACCAGTGACCAGAGAGCCTGCAAGCATACCGCCAAGAGCGTCGGTGCCAAGGATGATGCCGACAACGATCGGAGCTGCTGCTGCGATAACGCCGGGAACAATCATCTCGTGCAGAGCTGCAACTGTGGAGATACCTACGCAGCTCTTGTAATCCGGACGGCTGGTGCCTGCCAGGATGCCGCTGTCCTCATGGAACTGACGGCGAACCTCCTCGATCATCTTGTAGGCAGCCTTGGAAACAGACTCCATAGTGATCGCGGAGAACAGGAACGGAAGCATACCACCGATAAAGAGACCGATGATAACTCTGGGATCCAGAATATCGATGGACTCCAGCTTGACAGCCTGTGCGTAGGAAACGAACAGAGCCAGAGCGGTCAGAGCCGCAGAGCCGATGGCAAAGCCCTTGCCGATGGCAGCTGTGGTATTTCCGACAGAGTCAAGGGTATCGGTGATCTCACGGACGCTCTCATCCAGACCGGACATCTCAGCGATACCGCCGGCATTATCGGCGATCGGGCCGTATGCGTCGACAGCGATAGTGCTTCCGGTGGTTGCCAGCATACCGACGGCTGCCAGAGCGATGCCGAACAGGCCTGCTGCACGATAGGCAGCGAAGATGCCGACTGCGATGCAGACGATCGGGATAACGGTGGAACGCATACCAACGGCCAGGCCGGTGATGATGTTCGTACCTGCTCCGGTCTCAGATTGCTGAGCAATACGCTTTACAGATGCATATTTATCGGAGGTGTACATCTCGGTGATCTGACCGATCACAAAGCCGACGGCCAGGCCGAAGATAACGGCAACTGCCGGCATGACAGTTCCGAGCATCATAATGCTGAGGACGATGGATGCGATGATCACGATGACATACGCAACATAGCTGCCCATGTTCAGGGCTTTCTGGGGATTGCCGCCCTCGGTTCCCCGGACAAAGAAGGTACCGATCATGGATGCAACGATGCCGACTGCAGCCAGAGCCAGTGCATACATAGCGCCGCTCTGCTCATAGGCAACGATGCCCAGGGTGATCGCAGAAACGATGGCACCGACATAGGACTCGAACAGGTCTGCGCCCATACCGGCAACGTCACCGACATTGTCGCCGACGTTATCAGCGATAACGGCCGGGTTTCTCGGGTCATCCTCGGGGATGTTGTTCTCGACCTTGCCGACAAGGTCAGCGCCGACATCGGCTGCCTTGGTATAAATACCGCCGCCGACACGGGAGAACAGAGCAACAGAGGAAGCGCCAAGGCTGTAGCCAAAGAGCACGTCCGCATTGCCGGTGATAAAGTAGATCGCGCTTACGCCGAGAAGGCCAAGACCAACGACGCAGAAGCCCATGACTGCTCCGCCGTGGTAGGCAACGGAGAGTGCTGCGGCCATACCGGAAGTTCTAGCTGCGTTAGACGTTCTGACATTGGCCTGGGTCGCTACGCTCATGCCAAAGTATCCGGCCAGCGTAGAGAATACTGCACCGACGACGAAGCAGATCGCTGTAACCCAGTTTCTAAGGCCTACACCGATCACGATGAACAGGACGACAACGAAGATGACCAGGACCTTGTACTCAGACATAAGGAAAGCCTGGGCGCCCTCATGGATCGCCTCAGAGATCTCCCGCATCCTGTCCGTTCCAACTTCTGCCTTCCTGACGGATGATGCCATGATCGCCGCAAATACAAGGGCGATGATGGCGATCACGGGGATAATGGCTGTCATTTTTTAATACCTCCCTGATTGACATTTGCTTATCCTTGTCATTATAATTCATCTTCCTGCCATTCACAACGGAAAAACATGGTTTTTGGATAAAAAAGACCCAGATTTGTGCGTTTGCGTCAAAATAAATGCATTCTTCCGGCGAAATACGGAGCGGTTTTCGTCATTTGGCGCAGCACCTTTTTTCTGTCTTTGTGGTTTTTAATTTTCATCATGTGGTTTTTTAATTTTCGCCCTCTAAATCCTCCCTTTTGGGACAGATCAAGCCCGCAATTTTTTCGTTTTTCGTACCGCGGGGTTTCATCTTCCTCCCTGCAGTTTCTCCTCTTCTTCTTGCATTTTTCGTGACAATGGCAGAATATAGAAACTATACAGAGCCTTTGTCCTGGCGTTCCTGCCGCGACGCGCTCGGTGCGTAAGCACCTTCTGCTGTGCGCATCTGCGATCCGCCGGATGGGCTCTCACAATAAGGAGAGCATGCCGGGACCGGACGGAAGAATGACAATCCGGATCAAATCATAAAGGTAGATTTCATGGGAAAAGTAGAGATCAACAAACAAAACAAAAGGTCCTCCCTGCTGCGCAGCGCCTATGAGCTGTTCACTGACCGGGGATTCGCCAAAACAACGATCGCGGACATTGCCCAGCGCTCCGGGCTGGCCAAGGGGACCTTCTACCTGTATTTCAAAGATAAATATGACCTGCGGGACGAACTGGTCGCCCGTAAGTCTGCCCAGCTGCTGCTGGAAGCCCATCAGTCCATCCAGAACGCAAAAGGGGCGATCCCGGACACGCTTGAGGCGTATCTGACCGCCATGATCGACTATATCCTAAGTTCTCTGCAGGAAAACCATATGCTGCTTCGCTTCATCAGCAAAAACCTGTCCTGGGGCTTTTTCCGCCGTGCAGTAAAAACAGAAGGCAAGGCAGAGTATGCAGATCTCTCCGAGTTCTACCAGCTCTACCTCTCCCTGCTTGACTCCTCTCCCGATCTGGAATGCAGCGATCCGGAGATCCTCCTTTTCATGATCATCGAGCTGGTCAATTCCACCTGCTACAGCTGTATCCTTTATGAGACGCCTGCCCCGCTGGAAGAGTATCTGCCCCATCTGCACAGAGCGATCCACCAGCTGCTTGAAGGCTATGCTAAGCCTTCCAGCTCCCGTCAGGATTGAAATACAGGGACAGATCCAGGGGCCTGCCATCCAGCGCAGCCGACACGAGCCCGTCTTTTCCGTCATACACGAGCTTCAGGGAAAAGAAAGGCGCCCCTTCATGCAGAAGTTTGAAAAAGATCTTGTCCCCTGCCCAGATGTTCAGGCTCATGATCTTGTCGATGTCGACCCACTCGAGCTGGCCCTCGTCGCAGGAAATGGGTTCCCCTTCAAAGCCATCGGCATCAAACAGGTGCATATATTCCGTTACACCGTTTCCTGAGATAAAGGTCACGATGCCGCGGAACTTCCAGGAGGTCAGCGTATAGCCGGTCTCCTCCTTCACCTCACGGAGCAGACATTCCTCCGGACTCTCATCCGCCTCAAAATGTCCGCCGATCCCGATCCATTTATCATGATTCACATCATTTTTCTTCACAGTCCGGTGAAGCATCAGATATTTTCCGTCTTTTCTCAGATGACACAGTGTGCTTAAAGCTGCCATTGTCAGGGCCTCCCGTTTCCTGTCAGATGTTCGTAGCTGTATTTGGTTCCCTCTGCCACAGGGGCAAGAGCCGAAAGCAGGTCAACCATCCCCTCTTCTCCCTGAACTGTGCCGCGAATGTGGACCGACGGTCCAAGGAAGGATACATACCCGCCTGCCGTGTAGTAGGTGTAGGTCCAGTCAGGAACAAAATTCTCTATCTCAGCCGTCGTGCGGCCATACATGTAGTGGCGGATCCGGTCCCAGAATTCCTCATCGGCGGCTGCCTGCATCAGGATATCCGCCCCGTACTGTTCGGTATCGATCTCCGGATCCCGGTCATCCCAGGTGGGATCCGTCTCGTACCATTCCCCATCCAGGCACACCAGATTCCAGGAATGCGGAAGCAGGCCGTCTGTCTCATTGCCCGCATAGCCGCCCACCCGGACTGCATCGATCCCCGCTTGCTGCAGCAGGTACTGGTAGGCATAGGAATAGCCATCACACACGGCTTTGTTCGCCTGGCCCCGGCTGTTTTCCACCAGTGCGCCGTAGGCAGAATATCCGTAATCATAGCTCTGATCCGAAGCATAGATGGCCGCCAGTTCATCGTCATAGCTGACCAGCTCGATCAGGCGGTCGTGGATCTCAAGAGCGATGTAAGGCTTACTCTGGGTCATGTCGATCCCGGCCAGAAAACTGTCCGCCGCCGCGTTGAAGGCGGTCATTTCCTCCTCATACCGCTCATAGACAGCACTCAGCCCGACCGCCACGGTATAATAGCCGTCCTCAGGTTCCGCTCCCGCGTAATAGAATTTGAAATTCCCGCCGTTCTGCCGGAACCAGAACAGCTCCGGATGATCATAGATCAGCGCTTCATAGGCGATGGTCAGTTCCTGCATAAAGGCATTCGAGGAGGGATCTTCCGTGACATGGACGGTCTTGTGATACTCCGTCGAGGTGGGATCCATGGCCACTGCATGGAGCGCATCGTACAGCTGCTGTTCTTCTTCGGCCAGCTGGGTGTAATAGTAAAACAGCCCGGCCCCGTTGATGAACAGGGATTCCTTTTCGGAAAGATGGTCTGTGAAGGCGCTGTCAGCTGCAGGCTCAAGCGAGATACCTGTCCCCGGTTCAGTTGGAAGCACATCCTGCGTCCCAGGGGCCGCTCCTTCCTGCTGCTCTTTTGTCCCGGCGCCAGTCTGCACCTCAGACACCGCCACAAGCTTTGTATCCTCGTAAAGGTTCGGAGTATTAAGCCCGCAGGCTGCAAGCATGACGGCAGACATCAGGATGCCCAGCGTCCATATCTGTATTCTTCTGCCCTTCCTGTTTTGCATCATTCCCCTGCCTTCATCCTGATCTTCCGCCAGACTGCTGTTTTCCCACTTTTCCGTAATTGTAGCACAGACGGCAGTCTCATGCAAAAACCGTTGTCCGGCATCCGGCAAAATATGCTATGATAAGAGAACACAGCCGGCCTGTATGACATACACTTCTGCGCCGGTATGCATGAGATAGAATAGACCGCAAAGGAGAAAACGCTATGGGAACACCCTCACCCTCTGCCTGCATCGAGATCAAAGATGGCACACATGTCGCCAAGGTTGTCCTGATGCCCGGCGATCCGCTCCGCGCGAAATTTGTCGCGGACAATTATCTGGAAAATGTTGTATGCTTTAACGACGTCCGCAATATGCTTGGCTACACCGGCACCTACCAGGGGACCGAGGTATCCGTCATGGGAAGCGGAATGGGCGTGCCCTCCATGGTGCTTTACGCGCACGAGCTCTTCACCTTCTTCGGTGTTGAGGCCATCATCCGTATAGGCAGCGCCGGCGCCATCGCCGACGAGGTAAAGGTCAGAGATGTGCTCCTTGCCATGTCCGCCTCCACAAATTCTGCGGTACCCTCCCGCTATGGTCTGCCCGGACAGATCGCGCCGACAGCCGACTGGGGCATGCTGCGGACAGCTGCCGGAATCGCAGACGAGATGGGCGTTCACACCTCCGTCGGCAGCGTATACACCTCGGATTTCTTCTATTATCCGGATCCTGAGGTCAACCGCAAGGTCAAGGAAGCCGGCCTTCTGGCTGTGGAGATGGAAACCGCAGGCCTGTATGCTGAGGCCATGTATGCCCACAAAAAAGCCCTGAGCATCCTGTCGATCTCTGACCATATCTTTACCGGTGACCACCTCTCTCCGGCAGAGATCCGGACCTCCTTCCACGAGATGATGGAGATCGCACTGAAGACAGCTGTCACTGCTGTATAAACAAAACTGCAGCTGGCCTGTCAAACCGCAGGCCTGCTGTTTGCTTTAATGTCTTCCTAAGATTGCCGGACAGCACCTGCTCCCTGGAAGGCATTACGCAAACGGCTTCGGCCCTGTCGGGCCTGCAGAATGTTTGCTTTAATGTCTTCCAGGGAGCAGGTGCTTTCTTGGCTAACCGATTACATCTCTCGTCCCCAAAACAAAGAACCGGAGACTGTCAGGTCCTGGTGCAGCATGCATTCCGACCTGTCTCCGGTTCTTTTTTTGTTTCGATCTGCTCTTAGCTCTGCTGAAGAATCAACTGCAGTCCGAGGAAAGTCCGGCTGCCGCCGCGCGGCATAGCTCCTCATAGACCGCCATGGTCTCGGGGGTATGCCGGCTGGAGTCCAGAACGACCTGTCCCTTCTTCCCGGTCCCGGGTTTTTTAAGCCCCCTCTTTTTCAGCTGTCTGTGCAGCTCTCTCGCTGTTCCCTTTGCCCCGTCATACAGGGGGATATCCCCCATGATCTCCCGGATCTGCTTGCGGACGAATGGATAATGGGTACATCCCAGCACAACGCCATCCACCTTTCCAATATATGGACCAAGAAGTCCGCGGAGCAGTCTTTTAAGATCCTCTCCATCCAGATCTCCCTTTTCGATCCGTGCGGCCAGTCCGCTGCACTCCAGCGGAATAAACTCCGCCTGATTTTCCAGCCGGTGGGACAGCTCATGATATTTTTCCAGCTTCAGCGTAATTGCTGTTGCCATGACCAGGATCCTGCCGTGGTCCATCCCCTCTGCCGCCGGCTTGAGTGCCGGCTCGATCCCGATGACCGGCATGTGGGTGCTGTAGCGCTCCCGGATCTGCTTTACCGCGGCGCTTGTAGCCGTGTTGCATGCGATCACGAGTGCCTTTACGCCGTTTTCCGCCATCCTTTCGGCTGCACGGAGCGTCAGTTCTCTGACTTCATCGATCGTTTTTTCGCCATAGGGGGCGTTTGCGGAGTCTCCGAAGAAATAGAAATCTTCCTCCGGGAGCTCCCGGATCAGCTCGCCAAGCACGCTGATCCCGCCGACTCCGGAGTCAAAGACTCCGATATAATCCTTATACTGCTGTATGGTTTCCGTTTCCGGTGTCATTATCTGCCATCTCCCTGCGCCTTTTAGTTTCCGTATCCGGCGCGGTTATCCGTTTTGTTCCGCTTCCTTTTCTGCCTTCTCAGCTTCGGTCATCCTGGTTTCCAGCGGATTGCCGTCTGAGTAATAGACGACAACAGGCATGCCCTTTTCCACATAGCCGTAGATCGTCTTTGCTGCCTCCAGGGGCAGATTCAGACAGCCGTGGGAGCCGTCGGTCATATAGATGTCACCGCCAAAGGCACTCCGCCAGGTCGCATCGTGCAGACCGATGCCCGTGCGGGTAAAGGGCATCCAGTAATTTACCCTGGTCATGTACTCATAAACGCCATCGCCATAGCTGTTGCCGACAAGGACAGCATTTTCCTGCTTGGACATCAGCGGGTAGACGCCCTCCGGCGTATATTTTGCGTCGACCATATCGCCGGAGACCAGGTCCGAGTCATAGACCATCTTGCCATCAATATACAGCCAGACATGCTGTGCTGTCAGATCTGCCTCCACATAATTCGGTCCGACGCCGTCGTGATCATCCTTCTTTGCCACCTCGGTAGAAAGGTAGAAGGGCTCGCGCTCGACGGGCTCCTCCGATTCCAGATCTGCAGGCAGCTGGTAGTGCTCGGAAGCCGTATCGATCTCCCAGCCATAATAATCATTGCCGATAATCGTTACTGTCCCGGCCTCAGTCGTGGTAAAGGTCCGGTCACGATCGATGGTATTGACATCTTTCTCCAGGTCTTCGATAAAGCTGTCGATCTTCTCCTGCCAGAGCGTCTCGTCCCTGTAGTAATTCCCCTCGTCGTCGACCGCCAGCCAGTCTTTCATCGTGCTGCCGTCCAGCACCCTTTTGCCCTCCGGCAGGTCAAGCGTAACATGCGCTGTCAGCAGCTCGTTCAGCTGCTCTTCCTCCCGGTTCAGCTTTTCGTCATCTGCATAGACCTTCGGAGCGGCATAGGCACCGTCAATCTTTTCAATATCCAGCGTTTCGGTGCCGTTGTCGACCGCGTCACAGACTGCTGTAAAGACCTTTTCTGTATCTAGTGTGGTTCCCTGCACCTCAGGCGTGATGATGTACTTCTGCCCGTCCCATGTCAGCGCCGCATCCTCCGGCGCCTCCATACCGGACTTCTGGCATTCCTGCAGACCCTCCAGCGCCGCTTTGGCCGTCTCCCGGTCAAATGATACGGCTTTCTGTACGGTCACACCATCCTTCTTTTCACTGTTTGCAAACAGCCACAGCATCCCGTTCTGGCTGTCCATCATCTCCCCGACCGACCCGTCGGAGACATAGGCGTACCCAAGGTCGGAAGCCGTGAGGACCTCCCGGTCGCCGCCGCGGAAGGTAAGCGCGAGGGCATAGTCCTCGGTCTCATTCCGGATCAGCGTCTCAACCTCCTCTGCTGTCATGCCGGAAACATCGATTCCGTTGATTATCGTACCTTCAAAAAAATGCGTATCGTAAAAGACCGCATGCCTGTGGTAGGCGGCGATTCCCGCAGCCGCGGCGATGACCGCCGCACCGGCCACGGTGGCCGCTATGATCTTTGCAGGCGTCCACCATTCCCGCCGGAGAAAAGCCTTCCTGTCGGCGGCTTTTTCGCCGCCCCCGCCGGCAGCAGGCGCAAAAACATCTCTCATTGGGAACCACTCCGGCATCCGGAGGCCGGATGTTTTTTCCTCTGTCTCATTTCCGGAAGGAGCCTTGCTGTCTGCCGGACCGCCTTCCGAAGACGCCTGCACAATCGCATTCTCCGCAGCTCCGCCATCCTTTTCTTCGATGGTGCCGTCTGATACGGCAGAACTGTCCTCTGCCGCAGCCTGTCCCTCTTCCGGCTCTTCGATGGGAAGGATCTCCTTTAACCCGTTGTCCTCAGCTGGAAACCCGTTTTCCCTGTTTTCTTTCATTTATATTCCCCTTATAAACCCCTAAAAAACCGCTGATAAAGGCCAGAAATATCTGGTATTCCTGAGCTTTCTCCCATCATACTACATCTTGTAGATGAATTCCAGCAATACACATATATTTGTTTGCCGGAAGGCGGTCGTCATTTCCCTGGAACCTGTCAGTCCATCTTCGCCACGGCCCCCACCGGGCAGATCTCTGCACAGCTTCCGCAGTGCACACATTTTTCCTGATCGATCACGCAGGGATGCTTCAGCACATCGATGCAGTGCTCGGGACATGCACTCAGGCATTTCCCGCATACGATGCAGCTGGATGAAATGACATAATCAAATTCATATTCCATTGCGCTTCTCCCTATAAGCCTTTTCTTATGCTGTCCTTTCCGAATCTGCTTCCGGCATCCTCCAGCATTTTCTGCAGCCGCGCCGCCTTCTCTCTCTTTTGGGCAGCCTTATGTTCCTGTTCCTGCCTTCGGGCAGCTTCCTCAGCCTCGCGGGTCCTGCGCGCTGCTTCTGCTGCTTCCCGGACGCGTGCCTCCTCTGCCCTGCGGGCAGCTTCTCTGGCCAGCTCCTGTTCTCTCTCCTGGTTCTGTACCGCCCAGTCAAATAGGCTGACCTGCTCATAGCTCCCGTCGTCCAGCGAGGATCCGCCTACACCGATCAGCCGCAGAGCATGCCCCCTCGCAAAGAGACCATCCTCTCCATCGGTCAGCTCGTGCAGGAGCAAAAGCGCTGTCTGGCAGATCGTATCTGCATCATTGGTCGAATTTCTAAGTCTGGTCTGCCGGGAATGCCGGCGGAACAGCTCGGTCTTTACACTGATGGTGATGGTAAAAGCCTTGACCTGGTCCCTCTTCATCCGGTCCGCGACCTTCTCCGAAAGGCGCCGGACGATGGGGATGGCCATCGTTTCAAAATTCTCCCCGGTGATATCCTCCGAAGTGGTCGTCTCATTGGAATAGCTCTTGGCCGGCTCGTCCTCATCCGTAACCGTCGTCCGGCTGATCCCGTTGGCACTCATATGGATATAGTCGCCGGCCTTGTCTCCGATCAGGGAACGGAGCAGCTCCGGATCGCTGTGGGCGGCATCGCCGATCGTCCGGATGCCGACCCGGCTGAGCTTTTCACTGGTCGCGCCGCCGCAGCCGTGCAATTCGCGGAGCGGCAGAGGCCACATCTTGTCCGGAACCTCCTCCGGATAAAGGGTGTGGGTCCGGTCCGGTTTCTGGAAATCGCTGGCCATCTTGGCCAGCAGCCGGTTGCTGGATATTCCCACATTGACGGTAAAACCCAGGGTATCCCGGATCTCATCCCGGATCCTGCCGGCGATCTCGATTGCCCTGGCCCTCTGCCGCACCTCTGTTTCCCCAGGTGTTTCCCCGGAAAGAGACGCATCGAGGCAGACAGCTTCCGTCATGTCCATGTAGGCCTCATCGATAGAGACCTGCTCGATGGTTTCTGCATACTTGTGCAGGATCGCGATAAACTGCCGTGAAAATCTGCGGTAGGTCTGGAAATCAGAAGGAACCAGCACCAGCTGCGGACATTTCTGCAGCGCCTTGACCACCGGCTCACCGGTCTGGATCTTATACTTTTTTGCAGGGATCGACTTGGCTGTGATTACGCCGTGCCGTGTCTTCACATCTCCGCCCACCGCCGAAGGGATCGTCCGCAGGTCGACTGCGGTAGGGTCCTCCTCCAGGCGTTTGACCGCACTCCAGGAGAGGAATGCGGAATTGACGTCCACATGGAAAATACAATGTTCCATTGCCTCTCTCCTTTCTCCGGTCCTTGTCATCCTGTCATCGGCTTCTTTGGCAGTTCTATCCGGAATCCTCGTGTGACCCGGCTGCTTTGCCTGTCCGCACGCTCCGGACATCCCCTGCTCTATATTTTTTCGTCTGGAATCTCCGGCACTTAGGCTATGATCTCCAGCATCCGCAGCAGCTCGTCCTCATAAGCGCCGGTCACATCCTCCATATGCCCGGCATGCATCAGATTTGTTTCCGCGCCGCAGGGCTCGTCCCCGTCGGCAAACTCCCAGATATGATACTCCAGTCCCCGGAGGATAAAATCGATGCTGGCGCAGCCATCCTCCTCCGTATAACTAAATGTAATATTCTTTTCCTTTAAAAATGCCTGTACGCGGGGAAGTCTCATCTTGTCCGTCCCATCCTTTTTCTGTTTTTATATTTCATCCGTCTGTTTAAAGCGGTTTTAGCTTTACGCGGAAGGTAATGCTCCGCTCTGTTGGCATATCGTCAAATTTGATGCGGTAGGCCATCCGCTCATTATCCACGGCCATGACCGTGCCGTCGCCAAATACGGCATGCCGGACCCGCTGCCCCTCGGCAAAGACCTCTCTGCCGGCATCGGCCCGCATCAGCCGCTCTGTCAGCCGGATGTATTCTCTGGTCTCCCGGATCAGCCCCTCCTCCGGCGCGCCGAGGATGACCAGGCAGTCCGGATCGATATCCAGGATAAATCTGGAGGGATAGCGGGGAGACCCGTCAAAATTCCTGCCGGCTGCCTCAGAGAGAAACAGCTGACGCTCTGCCCTGGTCACGGCAACAAAAGCCAGCCTGCGCTCCTCCTCCATGGCCTCGATGGTGGAAGTCTTCCGGGAGGGGAAGATCCCCTCATTCATCTCACAGAGAAACACATAGGGAAATTCCAGTCCCTTTGCGCTGTGGACCGTCATCATCTTTACCTTGTCGGAGCGGTCTTCCAGATCGGTATTGGTAAACAGGGCGACGTGCTTCAGATAATCCTCAAGGACAGCCTCCTCGCCGCAGGTCGTCTCGTATTCATAGACCGCCTGCTTGAGCTCGGCCAGATTGTCCAGCCGCTCCTGGCTGCCCTCGGTCCGCAGCATCTGTTCATACCCGCTCTTGTCCAGGATATCTGACAGCAGCTCGGATATCGGACGTCCTGCATAGTCGGCGGAAAAACGGTCGATCAGCTTTACAAATGCCGCTGCCTTTGTCCTCTGGAAGATCTCCTGGTCCAGGTTCTCCTTCAAGGCCTGATAAAGGCTGCAGCCCTTCTCTGCCGCGTATTCCTGCAGAAAACGCATTCTTCTCTCGCCAAGATTGCGCTTGGGCACATTGGCGATCCGGAGAAATGAGAGGTCGTCTGCAAAGGCGATCATACGGAGATAGCAGAGCGCATCCTTGATCTCCATCCTGCCAAAGAAGGGAACGCCGCTGTAGATCGTAAAGGGAAGCTCCTGTTTCATGAAGACCTCTTCCAGCGTTCTGGTGACATAGTGGGCCCGGTAGAGGACCGTGATGTCCCTGAAGGGCACACCCGCGTCGTGCAGGCGCAGGATCTCCCCGGCGATCCATTCCGCCTCTTTTTTCGGAGTATCCGAAAAGAAGCAGACCGTCTTCTCACCATCCGGCAGCATGGGGATCAGCTCCTTGGGGATCCGGCTGCGGTTCTTTTCGATCAGACTGTTCGCTGTCTGCAGGATCTGGGGAGCGGATCGGTAATTCTGCATCATCATGATCGTCCGGACATCCGGAAAATGCCGGTCAAAATCATTTAGGAAGGCCACGTTCGCCCCCCGCCACGTATAGATCGTCTGATCCGGATCGCCCACGATGAACAGGTTTTTGTGCCAGCCGCAGAGCACCCGCATCAGATCGTACTGGAGCTGGTCGATATCCTGAAACTCATCGATCATGATATACTCCAGCCTCTGCTGCCACTTGAGGCGGATCTCCTCGTTCTGTTCAAAAATGTACAGGGTAAACTTGATCAGGTCGTTATAATCCAGACCAAAGCACTTTTTTTCCTGGTAGAGGTAGCCGTAAAAGATGATGTCCATCACCTCTGCCGCCTCCATATACTTCCTGTGCAGTACTTCGATGGACATGCCGATCATGTCCAGATAATAGTCCGGGTGCTTCAGGAGCTTATAGATCTCGATCTGGTCGCGAGCCTGGCTGAAGGTCATATCCCGCAGCGTCAGCCCCCTCTCTTCGTAGATGATCTTCAGCATGGAATCGATGTCGGAATTGTCCAGGACCAGAAAACTTTTTGGATAGGATACCGCGTAGCTGTCCTCCTGAAGGACGGAAACGCAGAAGCCGTGGAAGGTGTTGACATAGCCGGTATCGTTGTCCCCGGTCAGATTGTGGATCCGCTGGCGCATCTCGTTTGCCGCCTTGTTGGTAAAGGTCACACACAGGATGTTTCCGGGCATGATGCCCAGCTCATTTACCAGATAGGCAAATCGGCGCGACAGGGCGCGCGTCTTGCCGGATCCTGCTCCTGCGATCACGCGGACAAAGCCTTCTGTCGTCGTGACAGCTTCCTTCTGGGCATCGTTCAGACCTTCCAGAAGATCGCCGCCCTCTGGCAGCATATCGTCCATATCCTCCGCTTCTGCCGCCTCTGCTCTTATTCTGTCCAGCTCCATGCCTCTTCCTCCTGCCTGTCCGGATCTGCACACCGACCGGAAATCTTCTCGTACATATGTTCTGTTTTATTTTAAGAGAAAGATGCCGCTATGTCAATACACCGGACAGGCCGGAGCAGGCAAATAAAAGAGCTGTCACACCAGACCGCGGATACATCACCCATTCCAAAAGGAAAGGCTTCCGCTCTGCGGATATCCTCTCCGGTATGGCGTGTACTGTTCTGCCTGGTACGGCAGCTCTCTCAAAAAACCTTCCGTATGCCAGCCCCGCCTTCTGCAAGGGCTGCGGTCATATTCTCTTAGTCTGCCAGTGCCTGTCTGAGATCATCGATGATGTCATCCACGTTCTCAATGCCCACAGACAGTCTGACCAGATCTGCCGGAACGCCGGCAGCAGCCAGTTCCTCGTCCGTCATCTGACGATGGGTAGAGGATGCCGGGTGAAGGACGCAGGTATGAGCATCTGCCACATGGGTGGCGATGATGGCGACCTGAAGCTTCTTCATAAATTTCTCCGCCGCGGGTCTGCCGCCCTTAATTCCAAAGGAAATGACGCCGCAGGTGCCGTTCGGCATATACTTCTGCGCACGCTCATAGTACTTGTTTCCGGGAAGGCCGGGGAAATTGACCCAGGCGACCTTGTCACTGGCCTCCAGGAACTCTGCGCACTTCTGTGCGTTCTCGCAATGCCGCTGCATGCGGACAGCCAGAGATTCCAGGCCAAGGTTCAGCAGATAGGCATTCATCGGAGACGGGATCGCACCAAGGTCACGCATCAGCTGTGCGGTCGCCTTTGTGATGAAGGCACCCTCCTTGCCAAAGCGCTCTACATAGGTGATGCCATGGTAGGACTCATCGGGCGTCGTAAGGCCAGGGAACTTGTCCGCATGGGCTGCCCAGTCGAAATTGCCGGAATCAACAATGCAGCCGCCCACAGTCGCGTCATGGCCATCCATGTATTTGGTCGTGGAATGGGTGACGATATCCGCGCCCCATTTGAAGGGCTGGCAGTTGATGGGTGTGGCGAAGGTGTTGTCGATGATCAGCGGAACGCCGTGGGCATGGGCAGCCTTGGCAAAACGCTCGATATCAAAAACAATAAGGGCCGGGTTTGCGATGGTCTCACCGAACACTGCCTTTGTATTCGGACGGAACGCTGCCTCCAGCTCTTCATCGCTGCAGTCAGGATCCACAAAGGTAAACTCGATGCCCATGCGGCGCATGGTCACATTAAAGAGGTTAAAGCTTCCGCCATAGATCGTGGAGGAGGCGACCACATGGTCTCCTGCACCTGCCAGATTGAAGATGGCATAGAAAGTAGCTGCCTGACCGGAGGAGGTCAGCATAGCAGCTGTGCCGCCCTCGAGGGCACAGATCTTTGCAGCGACCATATCATTGGTCGGGTTCTGCAGCCGGGTGTAGAAATAGCCGGAGACTTCAAGGTCGAAGAGCTTTCCCATATCCTCGCTGGTATCATATTTAAAGGTCGTGCTCTGGATGATCGGGATCATTCTCGGCTCGCCGTTTTTCGGCTCATATCCTGCCTGTATGCATTTTGTTTCCTGTTTCATTGCGTACTCCTCCGTGCGGTTAAATCTTAATTTGGCGAATGCAGCTGCCATATAAGGCAGTTCATGCGGCTGCCCTTTTCTTACTATACCACTCCTTATAAAAGGATGAAATTCCCAATTAGCAAAAATTAGTCTTCCTGGCTTTCCTGGCCGCCGCCCTGGGTCGGAGGAAGGATAAAAGCCCACCGGCCGGACCGGAAACGGAGAAGTACAAGGAGAGACCTGAGGCACTGGTCTGCGATCAGGGCGATCCATGCGCCCCAGATGCCAAGGTCAAGCACACGTATGGCAAACCAGGCCAGAACCGTGCGCACACCCAGGACGGTCACGGCCATGACAACCGCCGTGTACCGGGTGTCTCCTGCTCCCCGCAGGCCTCCGGTGATGATGAACTGGGAATTCTGGATCGGCTGGCTTGCGGCCATCAGGATCATGATCTGGCTGCCGACGGCAATGATCTCCGGCGTACTGTTGTAGAAGCCGATGATCGTCCGGTTAAAGAATACCATCAGAAGTGCCAGCAGGATCGAAACCCAGAAGCCAAGCTGCCTGGTCGTCTGCATGTACAGCTTCGCCATATCGTACCGCCGCTTCCCCAGGCTCTGCCCCATAAGCGTAGTGCTGGCCGTCGCAAATCCCTGTCCGGTCATAAAGGTCATGGCCTGCACACTCATCAGGATCTGATGCGTTGCGTAGTAAAGATCTCCGAGGCCAACGATAAAGCGCGTATAGATAATGATGCCGGTGCGCATAAAGAGCTGTTCGATCATGGACGGGATCCCTATCAATGCGATATCCTTCATCAGCTCCCAGTCAAAGCGGAATGGCTCCCTGAGATCCACGCGAAGATATCGGTCCTTCCCAAACACAGTCGCCAAGGCGATCAGAAAAGCGGCGATCTGCCCGATATTCGTCGCCCAGGCTGCGCCATCCACACCCATGCGCGGAAACCCGAACTTTCCGTAGATCATCATATAATTAAAGATAAGATTCACCACATTGGCGATCGTATTGTATATCAGAGGCGTACGGGAATCACCGATCCCTCGCAGAGCGCCGGTAATGGTAAAGGTCATCATCAGGGGCAGAAAGCCGTACATGGCGATCTGAACATAGCGGATCCCGGCCTGCATGGTCTCTGGCGCCAGGTTTTCTCCTCCCATAAACCGGATCAGCCCTTCTGCTCCCACAAGCCCCAGGGCCGAAAAGGCCAGGCCAAGCAGAAGATTCAGAAAGAGTGCCTGCCGAAACGCCTGGTTGGCCATCCGCCGGTCCTGCTTTCCCCTGTACCGGGCGATCATCGCGGTAGCACCTACATTCATCGCCATGCCCATCGTCATCAGCAAAAACTTCGGCTGCATGGCGATCCCGACCGCACTGAGGGCCATGATGCCCTCCTCCCCCGGAAGCCGCCCGACCATAACCTGGTCTGCCATACTGGTCAGCTGGGTCAGAACCAGTTCACAGAGACTGGGCAGGGTGATCATCAGCACATCGCTTCGAAGCATGCTGCGTGTCACGCCGGATGGCAGCTCACTCTTTCGTTCCCTGAGCACAGCAGGATCCGGCCCGCCGCTGCCAAAGGGAATAAGGTCAAGCGCTGTCTTTATCGTCCTTTTTTCCTGTTCTGCCATAAAAACCTCTTGCCGGCAGGAGGGAAGAAACCTGCCATATACAAAAAGGGAGGAGCAAATCCTGCTCCTCCTGCCTTCCCTTTGGTGATCTGTATCAGCGTTATACCGCTTTCGTAATTAATTATTATATCACTTTTATGCTATTCATTACAAGAGTCAGAACCCGCCAGACAAATATAAAATTTTTCGAAATTACGCATCAGTTTTTGTACTATCCTTACATAGTCTGAATTATTCGCTTTTGTTACAATAATTGCATGAAATTACTGCGGGTTTTGGCGTTTTTAAGAACCTGTCAAGAGAGAGGAGAAAAAAAATGGAAGTAACAAGCAGCAAAAAAGAAATATGGACCATGGGTTCGTATTCACTCCTTACCCTGGCCATCATGGTTGGATTCATGTACCTGAATACCTTCGCAACTGAGGTACTTCTGATTCCTGCCGCGACCCTGGCCGCTGCGCTGGGTATCGCAAAGACAATTGACTTTATTGTTTCCCTGTTTGCCGGTGCCATCATCGAGAAGGTCAAGATCGGCAACAAGGGCAAAAACCAGACCTGGCTGTACTATGGCCGCTGGGTACTGGCCGTCATGATCCTCCTTGAGGTCTGCAACACCAGTACAGCACCTATGGTCGTTCGTGTAGCTGTTCTTTCCGTATCCTATACGATTCTGAACTGCTTAATGAACCTGATCCAGACTGGTTACTACGGTGTACTTGCAGCTGTTGCCGGAGCGAACATGGCGAACAGAAACGCAATGTCCATCAACATGACCCGTCAGTCCACCGTCATCACGCTCATCTGTTCCTTCATTCCGACGCTGGTCACTGTCCTTCCCTTCGGAAGCTGGAACTACTTCGTCGTAGCACTTGTCTTCATGATTCCGATGCCCTGGGCTCTGGGCCGTATCTCTGCACTGGCAGACGGCAAGGATCCGCAGGTCAACAAGGATGCTTCCGGTCCCACCATCACCGTCGGTGATATGATCGGTACGATCGTAAAGAACCCGCAGATGCTGGCTGCATTCGTTGCCTTTACGGTAATGTACGTTGCAACCTACATGTATCAGTCCAACTATACCTACTACTTCATTTATGTAGTCGGTGACTTCACAAAGCTGACCGTCGCTTCTCTGGTCGCTGCTGTTGTCGGCTTCGTAGCCGCCATGATCATGCCCAGCGTGGGTGCTAAGCTCGGAAAGAAGAATTCCTGTGTATTTGGTTTCGCAACCTTCGGTATCGGCCTGATCATCCTGAGCTTTATCGCAGCCAAGAGCTGGATCCTGTATATCATCTGCATGGCGATCACCGCCTTCGGTACCTACACCTACATGCCTTACATGGTCCTGATCTTCCTTGATGCAGGTGAGTATTACCTGTGGAAGACCGGAAAAGATACCCGTGCAATCGCTGCCGGCCTTGCTTCTCCGCCTATGAAGATCGGTATGGCTCTCGGCGGAACCATCGGTCTGATGCTTCTGTCCTCCACCGGATACGTTGCAGGCTTTACTCCGGATGCAAACTGGGTAAACAGCTTCATGAGAGTTACTTTCATGCTCCCTGGCATCGTATTCATTGTAGCAGCAGCTATTATGGCTATCTTCTACCGCATTACAGATGCTGAGGCAGCCAAGTATGCAAAAGAGAATGCTGAGCGCATGATGGCAAACATGCCCCCGCAGTAAGCCATCTCATAGATGTAAACACATCCATAAACGCATAACACCAGGGGACACTGCATTTGCAGTGTCCCCACCCTTTTGCACATTTTTAGATCCGTTATTAAAGCCCCTCCCGGGGAAAGGCATTACGCGAACGGCTTCGGCCTTCGGCCTGCAGATTGTTCGCTTTAATGTCTTTCCCCGGGAGGGGCTTCTTCTCTGGGTGGAACGTTTCTCTGCGTAAGCAGCGGATTTAAAATGAAGGTGCTCCGTAGAGATCGTAGGGAGTCGTCTGGTAAACGTAGAAGTTCAGCCAGTTGTTGTAGAGATTGGTGGACATGGACCGCCAGGTGAGCATGGGCTTTTGGTTGGGGTCATCGCCTGGGTAGTAGTTTTTGGGCATCTGGATCTCCAGGCATTTGTCGAGGTCGCGATGGTATTCTGCGTCCAGAGTGAGCCTGTCGTATTCGGGATGTCCCTGGACGAAGATCCTGCGTCCTTCTTTGGCCATGCCAAGCAAAAAACCTGCTTCGTCGGATTCTGACAGGATGGTGATCTCCTTTACCTTGCGGATGTCATCCAAATTGACCTCGGTGTGGCGGGAATGGGGTGCCATGAATACGTCATCGAAGCCGCGGACCAGAGGGATGCGGCGGTTGTTGACTTTGTGCTCGAACAATCCGAACATTTTGTGGTCCAGAAGTTTTTTGGGGATGCCGTAATAGTAGTAGAGTGCGGCCTGTGCTCCCCAGCACTGGTACATGGTGGATGTCACGTGTTTGTCGGCCCAATTCATGATCATGGTCAGCTCTGCCCAGTAGTCGACTTCCTCGAAACGGTAGAATTCTACGGGTGCTCCGGTGATGATCATGCCGTCGAAGTATTTTTTCTTTATCTCGTTGAAGGTCACATAAAATTTGTTGATGTGACTGACGGATGTGTTTTTTACGATGTGGGAAGTGACCATCATGAAGGTTACATCCACCTGCAGCGGGGAGTTGGACAGACAGCGCAGGATCTGCAGCTCTGTCGCTTCCTTGAGCGGCATCAGATTGAGGATCAGGATCTGCAGCGGGCGGATGTCCTGATGCAGGGCGCGGTCCTCGTCCATAACGAATATATTTTCTTCTTCCAGTTTCTCACGGACGGGCAGGTCCTGCTGTATCTTGATCGGCATAATGCATCACCTCCATTTGATTCAAAATTATAAAAGGCAGGCATCTGCCTTGTCAACAGATGTCTGCCTGTTCATGACTGATGGATAAGATCCTCTGAAGGCTCTGCCTGTCAGCGGATGTAATAGACGTAATTCTCTTTTCTGGGAGCTGCCTTTTTCGGAGCTTTTGCGGCGTAGCCGAGTGCACAGTGGCCGATGCCTTCGTACTCGCCTTCGATGCCAAGGCTGGCAAGAAGTGCCTTGCCCTCTTCGCTCTCAAACTCTTCTTTTGCCCGGTGGATCCAGATGCTGGCGATCCCTAAGGATCTTGCTGCGTTCATCAGATTGCCCATGACAAGGCTGCCATCGTACTGGTAGGTGGGCACATCCTTTTTGGCAAGGACGACCAGGATCACCGGTGCGCCGTAGAAGGGATCGATCTTTGCGCCAAGGATCTGTGCGTTCATTGCGGACAGCTTATCTCTTACCTCTTTATTTGTGATGGCCAGGATGATCGGGGACTGTTTGCCCATGCCGGTGGCGGCGTAGGTTCCTGCCTCGATGATCTGTGCAAGAATCTCCTCGGGAATGGGATCATCCTTGAAATTCCGGCAGCTTCTTCTTGTTTCCAATGTCTTGATTACTTCGTTCATGGTGTTACCTCCTCATAATATGAACGTTTCATAAGAGTTGCGTTTTTCTCTCCGCCAGGCTTCTGTTCTTCGGTTAAAGAACGCCTCGGCGTCCTGGCTGGATCCTTTGGCCTGTCAGAACTTGCCGAGTTCGGCAGCGATCTGCTCCTGGTAGGCATCGTATTCATAAAAGATAGTCTTTAGCTGCTCGTATTCTGCAAAGAGACGGTCGAGAAGATCCGTCTTGCTGCTGATATTGACTGCACAGTCACTGGCGATCTGCTTTCTCTGCCGGCTGTTCATCAGCAGCCGTACGAAGCCGAAGATCAGTCCAAGCGCGGTGCCTGCCAGCAGCATAAGGCTTACGAAGGCTGCGCCTGCTGCACAGGCGACGGCCAGAGCAAAGCCGACGAAGGCGGGCCAGTCCTTGACCTGGGCCAGCTGCTCTGCCTTTTGGGTTTCGTAGTATTCTTCGATCTTCCGCTGCTCGCCGGCCTGATCCCGGAAATCGGCGGTCGTCCTGTACTCTCCCAGAGAGACCGGATGCACATCTGTCACCCTGGACCGGTAATCCTCGGCATAACGGCTGATCGCCTTCCGCTGCAGGCCTCCGGTCAGGACGAACATGTTCTTTTTGACCTGTCCGTTGACCTCTTCACCTGAGCTCTCGTACACCCTGCGGACCATCTCCTTGATGAGATTCAGCTCCTTTTTCCGGCGCTCCTGCTCCTTCAGGTACATCTCCTTTGCCTGGTCGACATAGCCGTCGCACCGGATGATGCACTCGTTGTATTCGATCTCATCGTAGACCTCCTGCTCGGTCTGGTTCGGCTTTGCGATCACATCGTCGATGAATTTGCTGATGTAGGCGTTTCTCTCGATCTCCGTGACGCTGCGTACGTCCATGAGGAACTGCAGGATCGTTTTGTTGTTTTCAGCGAGGATCACTGTCTCGGCGATCTCGCCGTAATCGTCCATGCACCGCTTCAGCAGATTGAGCTGAAGGTTGTCGGTGTCTTTCATGGCGATCAGATAGTTTTCGATCTGCCGGATGATCTCCTCCTCGGAGAAGCCGGCCGATCTTGCACTCATGGCGATCACCTTGTTGATAAAGCTGTAGATCTCATACTTGGTATGATCATCCACGAAATCATCCAGGGTCTTGGTCATGAGGGAAAACAGCAGCAGGAAGGTCTGCTCATCGCTGCCCTTCAGGTCGCACTCCTGATAGAGATAGAACCATTTGAGCGCCGTCTCCTCACGGCCCAGACGCAGGTGGAACAGCATGTAGAAGATCGCGCTGTCCTTCTTGTCCAGCGAGATCGCCCGGGCCATGGCCCGTTCTGCCAGCTCCCTGTCGTCATTTTTCCAGGCCATGATGCTGATCAGCACACAGGTGAGCCAGTAGTCTGGGGTCTGCAGATGCTGTTTCTCCACCGACTTGTAGATCACCTCATCCGAGACCATGTTCATGTCCATATTGTCCATGATGCCCTGGACCAGCTTACGCACGGTACGGTAATTGGCAAACTCGTAATATTTTTTATTGTTGCAGGCACGGATCTTTTTGTTGGCCAGCTCGACCTGCTTGAAGCGCTCATACAGATGGTCGATCTCGCCCTGGATCTCGTAGGCCTCCACGATGCGGTTATGAGAGCTGATCATCCGCTGTGTGCTTCCGGAAAGCGTGTTGTTCGTCTTATTCTGGAATTCATTCAGCCGGCTGTGTGCGCTGCTGACGCCGCTCTCCAGCTCCCACAGATCGCTGCGCAGCTCCGCATTGATCCTTTCCTGCCTGGCCAGCTCTGCCCTCAGGCTGCCTATATCGCTCATGCCTCATTTCCTCCCTTCTCCGGAAGCGACGCTGCGGCTGCCCGCGAATTTCCCCAGCTTCTCAGCTGGGAGACCACGTCCGGATTGGTATCTGCAAACGGGATGACCTTCTCTGTCAGTTCCAGAAGCATATCGCTGCTGACCGCATCATCCCCGTAAAGAAGTGCCTTCTGGGCAGCCTCCTTTACCATATATTCAATATCCGCATAGGAAAATCCCTTTGTTCTTCCAACCAGCTCCTGCAGGCTGCCCGCGTCGGGCGTCCTGTGCAGGCACTGTTCCATGTACTGGGTGATGGCCTCCGCCCGCTCGACTGCTGTCGGCAGATCGACAAAGAACATCTCCGAGAACCTGCCCTTGCGAAACAGCTCCGGCGGCAGCTTTCGGATGTCATTTGCCGTTGCCACGAGAAATACGCGGCTTGATGACTCCTGAAGCCAGAACAGGAACTGGCCCAGCACCCGCTGCCCGGTATCGTTGCTGCTGTCCGAGACCGAAAGAGCCTTCTCGATCTCATCGATCCATACGATGCAGGGCGCAACATTGTCGATAAACTGCAGGGCATCCGCCATCCGGTGCTCACTCTCTCCGACCCATTTGTCGTAGATGCTGCCGATATCGAACTTGAACAGCGGAAGTTCCCACTCTCTGGCAACCATCCGGGCGGAGAAGGATTTTCCGCATCCCGGGATGCCGGCCAGAAGGATCCCCTTTGGCGTCTGCAGGCCGCGCGCGGCCAGCTCCTCCTCTGATGCAAAAAAGATCCTCTTCTTTTCTGCCAGCCACTGCTTCAGGTTGTCCAGGCCTGAGATCCGCAGGTCCCCGCTGACCCTGACCTCCTGGACGCCTGCGGCTGCCTCGTACATCCGGCTTTTCTGGCTCGTCAGCTCATAGATATGCCGCCGGTCCAGCGCGCCGTTTTCCACCAGCGCGGAAGACAGGATGTTGTCGATCTGGATCTCTGTAAATCCCCTCAGGAGCGCAGATGCGCGCTGGATATCGTTCTCATCCCAGGCGATGGAATACCGCGAACCATACCGCCGGACGAATTCACGGATCTCGGCGGTCCGCTCATCCATATCGGGAAGATCGAGCCTGGTCAGCATGCCCATCCGGGCGATCCTTGCCCACACAGGATCCGGCGTGATCAGGATCACTGTGCCTCCCATCTCTGCGGCCAGATACAGGAGATTGACGATCTCCCGACTGTACAGGTTCTCCTCACTGACCCTGCGCACATCTGCCAGCACAAAGGTCGTTCCCCTCTTGCGGCGAAGCAGCTCCATGGCAAAGGGGATCGGATCGCTCTCCACATCCCGGATCGTGTCCTGGCCCGGGCGGTAGATCTGCTTTGTATCCGAGTAGCAGGTCACCTCGATCCGCATCTCCCTGGCTGTCTCAGCGATCATCCGCTCCACTCTGGCCCGCTCGGCCGACTGAATGATGATGAGGGGCACCCTGGCAAAGATATAGTTTTTAATTTCGGTTTTGGTCGTGCTGTAATTTCCCATCCTACTCTCCGTATTCCTTTGCGAATCGCTTCATGGAATACATGACTTCCTCAAGTTCTGCATGGCCTGGCAGCTCGGCAAGGCGCCGGATCTCCCGGATCTCATGCCTCCAGAATTTCCGGATCTCCCCCAAAAGGGCAGTCTCCAGCTCATTTCGAAAGCATTCATCCAGAAACGGCATCCTTCGGAAGAAAAAGCACAGGGCAAGCTCCTTATGCAGCCGTGCAAGAAGAAGCTGCACAGTGTCTGTCCCCCGCTCGGAAAGGGCCTCCGAAAAGCGCTGCTCAAAACGGCGGATGCTCCGCCGGAGCATCCGGTTGACCGTATCGGTGACCCGCTGCTGAAAACGGCCGGTGACATACGCGCCCTCCGGCAGCGTCCCCTCCTCCATCAGGGAAAGGCTTTCGGGTCCGGACCTGCCCTCCGCAAGGGCGTCCATAATGGCCATCCATTCCTGATAATTTGAAGGTGCCTTTGCTGTCATTGTTTATTTCAGGAAGCTGTAGGGCGGCTCAAGGCTCCAGTCCGGCAGCCGCTTGTTCATTTCCTGCAGCCGCTCATCCGTCGCCGAAAGGCTTCCGCTCTCTGCCGCGAAGTTGGACTGAATACGCTCCGCCATCAGGGACTCAAAATCCGACATCTGATTGTCCTGTCCGTCCTGCTCTTCATATGCATTGAATCCGAATTCGTTTTCCATAATCTATCCTTTCTGCACTGTCTGTCCCGTTGCCGGTCACTTGTATATTTTCCCTTTGTCTTTCCGGTCAGATGAATTCCACGGTGGAGAGGATCTCATCCTTCTGCAGGCTGCACTGCGCGAAGTAATCCCGGAAGTCGGCGATCTCCAGCAGCGTCTGGTTTAACGCCTCCAGAGCCGCATTGACTCTTGCCGGATATTCCTTGTTTGCCTTGATGACCCGGTAGATCAGTACGGCCGCCGCCGCGACGGAAGCGACCAGGGCATACAGCGTGACAAACGCAAGGCCCAGAGATGCGATCAGTACGATCAGCGCGGCGATGTTGATGGTGTTGACATACATATTGTGGAACTTATTTGTCTCAAAGTAGCTGCGCATGTTCTCGGTCAGCTCTTCCTGGTCATCCCCGCTGCTCGTACCGGTCCAGGTGTCGATGGACAGATTATACTCGATGGGGAATTGCTGCTGCAGGGATACGCTGAACCGGTCCAGCGCGCTCTTGAACCACTGTTTGGTGTTCTGGAAGCCGAACTTGCGCACATGGGGATCTGTTGTGTCGTTGTCATCATAGATCGCCCATTTGATCATCTGCTTGCCGATGTTGAAGTTTTCATTCTGCAGTGCCATCTCTTCCGCATACTGGGCCTCGGCACGGTCGACCTGTCCCTCGTTGCGGACGATCAGGTTGAAATACTCCTGCTGGTTCCGAAGATCCAGCTCCTCTGCATCATAGTTGGAGATCAGGTTCATCAGCACGGCATCCACACGCTCGGCATAGTTGTCGTTGCTCTGGGTGACCTCCTGCACATTCAGGGAATCCAAAAGATCCAGAATGCTGGCGTATTTCGACACATCGGTAAAGGAGCGCTTCAGCTCCTCCGCATTGGTGCAGTAGGTAAGGATCGCCTCGTAATTGAAGTCGACCATGGGATTGATGTTGCGGATATAGCTCTCGTAGGAGCCGACCAGCTCATCGCAGATCTCCTGGCTCTCATTGATGATGGAGATCCACTGGTCGATGACATCGATCACCGCATGCTGCAGCTCCTGGTCCTTGCCGAAGATCCCTGCGAGAAACGCCTGCAGCATGACAGCCGTCTCCTGCTGGAGCATCGTCGGATCCAGGGTCTTGAGGTACTCATAGAACCAGCTTTTCGCCGTATCGATCCGGTTGAAGCGCAGATTGAGAAGGCAGAAAAACAGCGTCGTCTTGACGGCATCCTTCCGTCCGCTCTCAGCCAGCGCGTTTCTTGCCACCTCCGGGTAATTGTTTACCCATGCGGTGATGGCGATCAGCGCATAGGACAGCCAGTAGCGGGAGCTGGTGATCCAGAGCTCCTCAGAGAGCTCCTGGATCGTCGTGTTGCGGACAAGATTGATATCGAAGTCCCTCACAACGCCCATGACGGTACGGCGGATCGTCTCGTAATTGCTGAACTGCTCCTTGATGATCTGGTCGATACGGATGATGTTCTCATGGGCAAGCTGCTTCTGCTCGCCATGCTCCATATCCTGCCGGAACTGCACGATCTTCTGGTAGATCCGGTCTGCAGCAGCATCCACGTTTACGCTGGACTGGTGAATATTCTGTACATGTACGTCGACCTTTGATTCAAAGGAGTTGATCGTCTCGTTCAGCTCCTGTATTGCACCGGAAACATTTGACATCTTTTCTTCCCCCCTTTACCGCGCGGATGGACCGAATTCGCTCACGGCCCTCTCCAGATCACTGATCCTGTCTGCTTCTTTATGGAACAGCTCGCGCCATCTGCCCAGCTCCTCCAGGGAGTGGGCCAGCTTCTGCAGAGCGAGCCGCTTCTTTTCCTGGAGTGCCGCCAGCACTTCTACGATACGCCGCCATAGCAGGAATACACCCGCAAGGACCAGCAGGATACCGGTAACCAGAGCGATCCTCGCTCCTGTGCCAAATCCATGGGCGCCGACAGCCGTAACTGCCATGATGCCCAAAAGAAGCACACCGCATACACTCATCAGCATAAAGATCAGCGCGAATTTGTCGGCGGTTATGCTCTTCCATTTGTTCTTCTCAAAAAACTGGTCGACCCTGGTCTTTGCCCGTTCATATCCGGTCTCTGATGTGGTCACCTCGCAGCCGTCGATATCAAAGGTGTATTCCTTCTTCTCCTTCTGGAGATTGTCACGGTTGAACTGCTCGTAGCCCTTGAAGATCCAGTCCTTCATCAGATCGATGGCGAACCGGCGGATCAGCAGCGGCGTCAGGTTGCTGTCCTCCTGGAAAGCCCAGTCTGCCAGCAGATCCCCAAAGGTCGTCCTCTTCTTTGGCGGGAACTCCAGCTCGTATTTTTCCTGGGCTCTGGCCACATCGCCCTTTGCCGTCAGGATACAGTCGTTGTAGCGGATCTTTTTGACGATCTCCAGCTCTCCGTCATCATAGCTGCTGACCAGCGCATAAAGAACATTCTCGATCCTCTGGGCGATGAAGCCGGACTGCTCGTCCTTTTCCTCGGCCAGCGCATTGTACCAGGCGGCAATGACCGCATTCTTCTCTGCGTCGGAGAGCATCTCCATCATCTGGCCATGATCCGCACAGGTCTGTTTCAGGTAGGGGAAGGCCTCCCTGGTGGTGTGCAGATGCGTATCGATGTACTGGTACGCCCGGCTGCTGAACTTTTTCCCGAAGTCGACCGTTGTGGCCTCCTCCTTGGCCAGCATGGCATTCATCCGTGTCGCGACCAGCTTCTGGAATTCGGGATCTGTCCCGAAGGTTCCGGTCAGATAGGCCTGCAGAAGATACTTCCAGTCCTCGGGAAGATGGCCGGAATCCACACGCTCCATGTAGTAGAGGAACCACTCTCTGGCAACCTTGTCCCTGCCAAACCGGAGGTTGATCAGCATGAAATACAGGCTGGCCTTGGTCTCGTCCATGAAAATGGCTTTGTCCAGCGCACGCTTTGCCGCCTCTTTTTCATCGCTGGCCCAGAGCATGACGGCCGATGCCGCATAGGCGAGCCAGTATTCCGTGTTCTGGAGGTAGATCTTCTCGACCTCCTTGCGCAGGGTCTCATCAGAAACAAAATTGTTGTCCAGCCCGATCACATAGCCAAGAGCGATCCGGCGGAGCTTGTTGTAATGCTGGTATTTCGCATAATACTCGTCCGTATACTGGGACAGATTCTTGGATGCCGAGGACAGGGTCTTGAACGTAAAGTACTGTTCGGTCATCTCCTGGAGCGCATTGCTGACAGCTTTTGTCTTGTCTGCGTCAAGCTCCACTTCTCCGGAAACGCTGCGCATCTTGGGCTCGATGTTTCTGCCCAGCACGCCGACGTTGTTCTTCAGGATCTGAATATTATGCAGTGCATTGTTGATCTCATCGATCAGCCGGTTGTTTTCGGCGATCAGCGCATTGATCTGATTAATCAACGATTCTATTTCGGCCTGCTCAGCCTCGTATTCTTCCTGCGTCACGCTTTATCCCTCCTTTTCTGCAATATTCGCCCGAAGCTTAGAAAAACATGGAAAACACCTTGTTGTCCGCACACAGCGCCTCTGTCTGGCCGCCAAGCTGCGGACGGTTGTCCATGATGTATTTTTTGAATTTCATATTTGCCTGGTCCACCTGGATGTTTGCATTCAGCTTTGCACCGGTACTCTTCAGCATGTCGGTGATCCGACCGGCCGTCGGGAGGCTTTCTCCTGCCGTCAGCACGTATGCCTGCAGCAGACTGCAGTCGACCCGGTGTCCCAGATGACTGACGGTAACCGCTATGCTGCCTGCCGGCTCACTGCAGGCTGCAAGAAAGGTCTCCAGATTGCGGAGCTTTACCTCCTCATTCATCCGGGCATAGAGCACATAGTTTGCCACAGCCCTTCCGGACAGGATGCATCCTTCGGTATACAGCGCGGAGATCAGCCCGGCATAATACTGCCGTCCCGCCGCCTTCTCCAAGTAAATGCTCAGTGCGTCGCTCCGCATATGCACGCCGCTCTGCTTCATCCGGTTGACGAGGTTGATCGTCTCCAGGGCATTTTCCTGTGTGCAGCTGCAGGCCATATCCAGCAGCGTGCCGGCATCGACCGTCAGCCCGGCGCGCCCAAGCAGCGCCGTTATCTCTGCCTTTACATCCGGCGGATCCTGGGATCCGGCCATGTACTGCTGCATCAGACTCCGGAAAAAGCTCATGTTCAGGTCAAGCTCGAGGATCCTGGATAGGACCTCGGGCTTTCGCTTCCCATCGGTCGTTACCCGTATCACATACTCGCTGAGCGTCGCGGTTGCGATCGTCCGGACATAGGTGAGCAGCTTTTCGATCACCGGAATACGGATATCGGCCGCATCCCGGTTCCGGTTCAGATATTCTGCCAGGATCGTATCATTTGTGCGGGCGTCGCTGTTAAACTGATGGGCCAGATCGACCAGCGCCAGCCGTTCATCAAGGGAAAGCTCCTGTCTGGACAGCATCCGGAGGATATCCGATGGGTTGACCACGATATACAATCCGGAGGATGCCAGCTCGGAAAGCTCCGCCTGGGCCACCGGAAAGCTGTGTCCGGTAAAGATCGCTGTGATCAGCCGGTAGAGCTCCGCATCGTTCGGCTTTGCCTGTGCGATCAGCCGGATCACTTTTCGGACGTCTTCGATCCTGCCTCCGAGATCCTTCAGCAGATATTCCTCCACACAGGTGATCGATGCCGGTACACCAGCTTCGACGCCGGCGGCATAGACCGCTGTCTTTGTCTCCGGACAGTCCTTTGTGGTCTTCAGATAACCCTCGACTGCCTTTCTCTCATCCCTTGAAAGGCCGGCACGCGGAAACAGATCCCGCACATGCTGCCGCTTGCTATCGCCATCCGGATATTCCGCAAGGACGGTCAGCAAAGCAGCCCTGCAGGGGATGTTGTCCACATTATCCAGGATCCGGTCAGCCAGCTCCAGCTTTTTGCTGCGCATCGCATACCGAAGGAGGCTGTCATTGATCCGCTCTGAATATACTTTTGCCGCATCCAGAAGGTTTTCGGCAAATTCCTTATGCACCCGGTCGCCCAGGGAATCAAACACAACGACCAGAACGGCAAAGACATCTGCGTTCCCGTCGAAGGATTCGTAGAGCGCCTCTTCCTCTGCAGATATGCCCTGGTCCAGCTTCTGCAGGTCCTCATAGTTCTGCCGGATCTGCCGGATCAGGCTCTTTTGCCCGCTCTGGGGACACTCGCCCGGCGTGATCAGGGTAAACATCTGAACGCACAGCCTGGCGATCAGCGTACCCACATAGCGGGTATCGATCTTCTCGCACTCGGCCAGGTTGCGCCTGGCCTGCTCCAGCCTGCCGTACGCCGTATCGGTGATCGTCTGCCGGACGACATTTTTGATCGTATACAGCCCGTCGTATTCCTCTTCCCGGCGGATCTCATTGCCGCAGTACCGGCAGATCCATACCTTCTTTTCTCTGGAATAAACCAGGGAACCGCCGCAGCTGTCACATTTTACACTTTTGTAACTGGAAGCCATAGTCTGTCCTTACTTTGTTGCCCGGAGCGTCCGGTTTCTCTGGAGGAACAGCATCTCCGTGTTTCTGCATGCCTGCATGGCATTTGCCTTGTCGTTGTCTTCACAGTAGATCCGCAGCTCAGAGAGCGACTGCATGATCTGATCCTCAATATCCAGCACCGCATCGTTGGACATCGGATCGGAATACTTAATCGTCTCAGCCAGCTTGCGCAGACGGTTCTTCAGCTCCGGATCGCCTGCTGCATCGCGAAGGCTTTCCACATCCGCCTGCATCGTCTTGATGGCGGTAGTGCTGATCTTGATATTGTCATCCACATCCTGGATGGCATCTCTGGTGAACAGCGTGATGATCGCGACGATGGCAAAGACTGCCAGAATGATCACCTGAAGGGCGAAAGCCAGCTTGGCCGGTGCGCTGTGGAAGATCATGAAAACGACTGCACAGAACACCTGGGCAAAAAAGTAGTAAAGAGAAAGCGAGGCCAGCGGAATGCCAAAGAAGACGGCTTCCACTTCAAATGCCTGGAACGCCAGGAAGGTGCTGGCAAGCTTTACGGCAAAGGCGATCACCGCAAAGATAAAGCTCATCCAGAAGACGCCGCTCCTGTCTTTAAAGATAAAGAAAACGAGCATAATGAAAACTGCAAATGCAATCAGATAGATGAGGCCGATCATACCGGCGGTCCGTTTTTTTGTAACTCTTGCCATGCCTTTACGTTCTCCTTTTCCTTTTACTGCAGCAGAAACAGGCCGCTGCTCTTATCGGACAGGCCGCTGTGCCCGTCTTTCCATGTTTCAAAAATCCTTCAGGAACGCCTTGGCGTTCTTGCCGCCTATAGAGGCGGGGCCACCCCGAGTGAGTTATATGAGACGGGTCCCGCACTCGGAACAGAATTTAGCGCCCGGCGTGATGGGACTGCCGCATCCCGGACAGACATTGCTTTCCATCTTGTGTCCGCACTCAGAGCAGAACTTTGCTCCGGCTGCAACCGGACTTCCGCATTCCGGACAGAATTTTCCTTCTCTGCCGTAACCCTCCATCTGCTGCCTTTCCGGCATCTGCTCCGGACTGATCCTCTCCTCCCGGACTTCCGGCCGGGCAGGGGCAGCGCCTGCGCCCTGACGCAGCAATGCGGATACGTCGACCGTCTGCCCTGCAGCCGCTCCGGGAGCATTTGCTCCCATGACCGGAGCTGCTCCGGCCACATTCTTTGGTGGCGCCTGTGTGGGGATCCGGTCTGCAGACAGGGCATTCTTTGCCACCTCTGCGATCGTGCTGCCCATGGCAATGCCGCCGGCCAGGCCGCCCATCATCCCGCCGATGGTTCCCATGGCGCCCTGATTGCCGGCAAACTTTTCGGCGATCATCATCTGCCGCTCCTCCTGCCAGGTGTAGCCCTGGATCAGGCGGCTGCTACGAAGCTTTTTGGCCTGCGAGATCTCGGCATAATCCTTGTCCGGAACCTCGATGGCTTCAATGTTAAAGAACTCGATGTGGACGCCATACTCGTCAAAGACTTCATCCAGTCTTTCCTTGACGACACCGCTGATCTCCAGAAGCTCTGAGCTGATCATAAAGTAGCTGAGCTGGCCCCGGATCATGATCTTGGAGATAGCATCCTTTACCTGGCTGGAAATGATCCCGCGGAATTTGGATACCAGTGTATTGGCATCAAACCGGTCACGGAAGCCGACAAGCTTCAGGAGGAATTTCCTGGAATCATCCACCGACACCGAAATGCTTCCGTGAAGCATGACATGCATGAAGATATCGTACAGCGGATCCTCCAGCGGGATCGCGCCCTGGGTACCCCAGAGCATATCCATCTGATGGACCTTATTGATAAAGAAGACCTTGCACGGAAACGGCGTTGCCCCTCCGGTGGGGATCTCCTGCAGCTTCCGCAGGATCGGGATATTGTTCGTCGTCAGCGTATGCCGGCCGGGTCCGAACAGATCCGCGGCATTGCCGTTGAGCACAAGAAGTGCTTCATGGGTCTCATCGACGATCAGCTGCGATGTCGTGTTGAAATCCTCCGCTGGGTGCTTCCACACCAGCTGATTCGGATCACCTTCAAATTTGATTACTTCTGCTATTGCCATAGCCTGTCCCCCGTTCCTTTCTCCTGTTTCTGTCCTCTGTCTGACATACTGGCTCCGCTGCAGGCGGTTCCGGATCACTCTTCATTTCTGCCGCGTTTTCCGCCTCTTGAAAGCCGCTCGACCCGGTCGGTGCGAAAGCCCCTGGCTCCGGAGGCGTTTTCCCTCTGCCGGTATTCTCTGGCCCGGTCCTCCGCAAGCATGCGGCGGAATTCCTCCTGCTCTGCCTGATCTCTGGCGGACCGCTCCTCCTCTGTCCAGGCGTACTGCGTCTCATCTATATTTTCGATCCCCATCTCCTTGGGGGTGCGGGGACGCAGGTCCCCTTTTGTCTTCACCGTAAACCCGCTCTCTTCCGTCCGGCTTCCCTGTCCAGGTGCTGCATCCAGACGGGCGCCCAGGGCATAACCACAGGTGACACAGAATCTTGCGCCAACCCGGATCTTCGCGCCGCACTTCGGACAGAACTTCAGGCGGACGGGCGTTCCCATTTCGTTTCTGACCGGTTCTGCCTCCGGACGGCGACCGGTCTCCTGCGCCCGGGCTGCCTTCCTATGTGTGCTGCCGCCCATCCCGTTCTCTGCCGGTGCTGCAGCTGCAGCCTTTCTTCTGGTCTCCTCGATCTCGGCCAGCATCCGCTCACGCTCTGCAGCCAGGGCTGCGCGCTCTGCCTCGATGCGGGCTCGCTCTTCGGCAAGGCGGGCCGATTCCGCAGCCAGCCTCTCCTGTTCCGCAATACGAGCTGCTTCTGCTTCCGCTTTCTGACGTTCTTCCTCGGCGATGCGGGCTGCCTCGGCCTCCGCTGCCAGGCGCTCTTCCTCTGCGATGCGGGCTTCCTCGGCTTCTGCTGCCAGACGCTCTTCCTCTGCAATACGAGCAGCCTCGGCTTCTGCTGCTAACCGCTCTTCTTCGGCGATGCGGGCTGCCTCGGCTTCTGCTGCCAGACGCTCTTCCTCAGCAATACGAGCAGCCTCGGCTTCTGCTGCTAACCGCTCTTCTTCGGCGATGCGGGCTGCCTCGGCTTCTGCCGCTAACCGCTCTTCTTCGGCGATGCGGGCTGCCTCCGCCTCCGCTGCCAGGCGCTCTTCCTCTGCAACACGGGCTGCCTCGGCTTCCGCTGCTAACCGCTCTTCCTCGGCGATGCGGGCTGCCTCGGCTTCTGCTGCCAGGCGCTCTTCTTCTGCGATGCGGGCTTCCTCGGCTTCTGCTGCCAGACGCTCTGCTTCTGCAACACGAGCAGCCTCTGCCTCCGCTGCAAGTCTTTCTTCCTCTGCAACACGGGCTGCCTCGGCTTCCGCTGCTAACCGCTCTTCCTCGACAATACGAGCTGCCTCTGCCTCAGCTGCAAGACGCTCTTCCTCTGCGATGCGCGCTGCCTCGGCTTCTGCTGCAAGTTTCTCTTCTTCCTCCAGCTTCCGGCGCCGTGCCTCTTCCTGGGCAGCTGCTCTCTCTTCAGCTTCTTTCTTTGCGGCATCCTCAGCCTGTGCCTGTCTTAGTTTTTCCTCTGCTGCCAGGCGCTCTGCTTCCCTTTCCTCCGGCGTTTTTGCACGGAAGGATTCCATGAAGGATGCCCGTTTTTTTCTGGCCAGAGGCTTTAATTCCGGATGGATGATGGATTCCATCACGTTCCCGGCACCCAGTGCAAATGGATTGACGATGTCATCGCTGATGCCGGAAACGTTTATACTGAATTCTGAAGCGGCCGCCTTCGGCAATTCCGTACGCTCCATCTCCCAGAAGCTGTCTTCTGCCGCTGCGCTTTCTTCCGGTACGGTACCGGTGTCTTCCTGCTGCAGCTCCATTGCCGGTGTCTCAGCTTCCGGTACCGGATCTGATGCCTCCTCCTGACGGAATATCTCTGCCGGTGCCGCTGCTTTCTGCTGCGTCTTTACAAAGCTTCCGGATTCTGCTGCCGGTGTGTCCGTTTCCTTCGGGAACGTTTTTTCTGCCCGCTCAGGCTTTGTTCCGGCCGGCTCCGCGTTTGTCACAGACCTGTCGGATCGGATATTCTCTGACTCAGGTCTTGTCCCGGCAGGAGCATCTGCCTTTTCCTGTGCAGTTTCCGGCCTGGCCGCAGGGCGTTCCGCCTCCGGGGCAGGTGCCTCAAATTTCATTCCGCAGCCGGTACAGAATTTTGCGCCTGCACGCAGCTGCCTGCCGCAATTGGGGCAGACTCTGACGGATTCTTCGGATGCTGCCATGCTTCCGGCAGCCGATGCTGCAGCCGGTGCCGCCTGGGGCTTGTCCTCTGTAAACTTTCTGCCGCAGGCAGTACAGAATCTGGCGCCGAGGCGCAGCTGCTTTCCGCAGGCAGGGCAGACCACGACTGCTTCTGTCTGTGCTTTTTCTTCAAAGCGAAAGCCGCAGCCGGTGCAGAATTTAGCACCTGCACGTACCTGCTTGCCGCACTTTGGACAGCTGACCAGATTTTCCATGGCAAATACCCCCGTTTCCCTGTTCTCACAGATGGAATCCTGTGTATTCTTGTACATCTTGTACTCTCGGTATAGATAATTCAGAACAAATGCACAAATTCAATTAATTATACCAAACCTGCAGGTTTTCAGCAATGTCTGTGTCTGAATTCATGTCTTGGAACATATGTGTAAATTCCATTTACAGTCTTCGGGCAATTTGATAGTATTATTTTGGTAACTAATCTTCGTTTACACAAAGGAGGCTTTTACTATGTTTTGTCCTTACTGCGGAACGCAGGTGGCAGACGATGATCTGTTCTGCTGGAACTGCGGATCCAAGATCGCAGCGTCGCCGAAGGCGCCATCTTCCGGCAGCCAGTCTGCGGCTTCGCGTCCCTCTGCCGAAGAGGGAAATATACCAACGCACGCATCCTTAGGAGGTGCTGACGCATCTGCCCGCCCGGCGGCCAGACAGCAGCAGAGCAGCCCCCGCACCGCCTCTCCTTCGGCGTCATCGGGATCAGGCTTTGCAGGAAGCGCTGCGGCAGGCCGCACGCCGGCATCAGGATCTGCAGGCAGCCAGCCTCGCAGGGCACAGGCCCCGGCGGAATCCCGCAGCAGCGCCGGCACTGCCCAGGCAGGAAACGCAAGGCGCAGCCAGGCCCGTCCTGCCCAGACCGGAAATGCACGACGCGTTTCTTCACCCGCTGCCAGGGCCGGAAGCTCCGGAAAGACCGGATCCTTTTACCTGATTGATTTTCTTGTCCGCATGTTTACAAATAAAGAGAATGTTCCGCTGATCATCTATCTTGTCCTGAACATTCTCCTGATCGGGCTGATCACGACCGCCATGCTAACGCTCCCCATCGGGTGGGGTCTTCTGTGCGGCTTCCTGCTGTATGTCGCCTCTGTCTCCATCGCCCTTTCCCCGATCGGCGAAGCCCTGCTCCGCTACCAGACAGGCTGCCATAAGATCACGGATCAGACGGTTATCGACCGTATGGAGCCGATCTTCCGGGAAGTCTACACAAAGGCCCGGCAGGCCGATCCGTCGATCTCTGCGGATGTCCGCCTGTTCATGAACGACGAAGATTGTCCCAACGCGTTTGCGACCGGACGCAAGACCGTCTGCATCACCCGCGGTCTGCTGACACTGCCGGATGAGCTGATCAAGGCGACCCTCGGACACGAGTTCGGCCATCTTTCCCACAAGGATACAGACCGCATCCTCGTGGTCGCGATCGGCAACCTCTTCATCGAGGGTCTGTACATCCTGTTCCAGCTTGGCGCGATCCTCGCAGACATCATCATGCAGATCGTCGCCGCCTTCAGCGGAGACGCTAATGTATTTGTATCACTCATGAGTTCGATCTCCCGGTTCTTTACCCTGGTCATCCTCGCCGCATTCATGCGTCTGTGGACGGCTCTGGGCACAGCACTGTGCATGAAGACGAGCCGCGGCAACGAGTTCCAGGCGGACGAGTTTTCCGTGCACCTGGGCTATGCTGACGGCCTTGTCCATCTCCTGCAGATCGTCGGCGGTGGTCCCCGCCCGAAGGGACTTTTCGCAAGTCTGGCCAGCAGCCATCCGCACAGCGACGACCGCATCGCACGCATCAGAGAGCTCGCAGAGACCGGCAGTGCAAGGGCTTAAAGGAGGGACAAACAATGGCATTTGGAAAAAAGAAAAAGGAACCGGCCAGGAAAAATACAGCCCGGCCGGCAGGAAATACCGCGAACAGATCGAACAATCCGCTATATCCGCCCAAAAAGGAAAGTCAGGCCGCAGAAGTCCTGGTCGCTCTTGGCACCTCGGCAGCCTGCCTCCTCTTGGTCGGTGTGATCTTTACCCGCTTCAGCTACTCCGTTCAGGGTTATCCCTCATCGTCCAGCAGCTATACGCAGACAACGACCCAGGAGGGCACGCCCTCCGCAGAGCTCTCCCAGGAGGAGAACACCTATGAAGGCATGGGGACCGGCACAGCCATAGCGGATGATGAGGTTCCGCCGGAGGTGACCGAAAACCAGGAGGATGTCCAGCCAGCCGAGGAGGCAGTGGTAACTGCAGCTCCGACCGAGGCACCGACAGAAACGCCCACGGCGACTCCCACCCCGACGGCGACGCCGACCGCCACACCGACACCAACACCGGAAGAAAGGCGCGGCGACGGCCCGGATGATTACGTGATCCCGGACAGCACCAGCCGCTACCTGACAGAGGCAGATCTGGAGGGTCTGACAAAGGAACAGCTCCTGCATGCCAGAAATGAGATCTACGCCCGCCATGGAAGACTTTTCCAGAGCGATGAGCTGCAGGCCTATTTCAACGGCAAGAGCTGGTACCACGGCACCATCGCCCCCAGCGAATTCGATGCAAATGCATCCCGATATTTCAACGATTACGAAGCAAAGAACAGCGTATTTATTCTGGAATACGAAAAGAAAAAAGGCTACATGTAGACCGGCGGATCATTCATCCGCAGATCAGGCATGCAGCCCATAGGTCAGATGTAGAGAAGCGAGAGCAGCGGGATCGTTGCAAGGGCCATCAATGTGGCCATGGCAATGAACTCGTTTGCCTCGTTTCCTTTATGCCCATATTCCTCCGCAAGCATACCGGACATGGTTGCCGGAGGCATGGACAGCAGGATAAAGAACAGATACAGCATATCCCTGTGGAAGGGAAGATGCGAAAAGAGCAGAATGCCCACCACCGGACAGATCAGCATGCGCACCAGCGCAAACAGGTAGTTTCCCGGCGTGGTAAATATCTTTCTCAGATCCTTCTGTGCAAGCGACGCGCCGATCAGGATCATGGAAAGCGGGATGCAGGCATTGCCCATGTAGGAGCAGAAGGTGACCGCCGGCGCCGGAAGCTGAATATTCAGGGCATTCAGCACGATGGCCAGGGCACTGACCGCCGTTCCGGAATTGAAGACCTTCCTGATTTCAAAGGGCTTCTCCTCATCTGCCATGCGGCTGGCCAGAAAAACGCCAGCCGTATAGGCAAAGATGTTGAAGAACAGCAGATAATAAAGCAGATAGATCACATAGGAATCACCAAACAGCGCCCGGATCAGAGGAATGGAGAAAAATCCGACGTTGCTGAAATCCATCAGCAGCTGCTGCATGGAGGCTTCCTTTACTGGGAGTCTTCGCACCTTCACGTAGATCAGGCTGAAAACGAACAGATAGCCGTAATAGATCAGGGAAAGGATAAATGCCTCCCTGGACATGACATCCGCATTTTCTGCCCTGCCGCTGCCCAGACTGCTGAGGAGAAGAAACGGATTCAGAATTTTGACCAGCAGCGTACTGATCTGATGCTGTCCGATCCGGTCAAAAAAGTGAAGCTTAAAGGCCAGATAGCCAGATACCATCATGGCGAACAGCACGATCATCTGCTGCAAAAGGATCATGGAGTCCATAATTGCTGAATCCTCTCAAATTCTGTCATTGCAAAGTGTCGCATCTATTATAGCGGAATTCTCCTGCCGCGCAAGAGAAAAAGCCGCCCGAAGCAAACAAAAAGGCACCGCAGCCCTCCCTTTCCAGACGCCTTTGTCGGGAAAGGTGAACTGTGGTGCCTTGTCTGTTATTACGCTCTGGCATTTCTGCCTGATCAGAAGGTGAACTCCTCGGGAGCGCTGGTAAAGGACGAGATGGTTGCCTTTGCGCACTCGAAGTAATAAACGATGGTGTTGCCGTCGTCTGCTTTGTACATTGCCTGAAGGCTCGGATAAGCATCCAGCATGGACTGCTTTGCCTCAAGGCGGTCATCTGCCTTCAGCACGCCGGCGATACGGATCCACTTGCCGCCGGTAAAGGCGCAGATCTCAGCCTTTCCGTTTGCTTCCAGCTGTTTTGATACATTCTTGACCTTTCCGGTCTGGATATACAGCTTGCCCTCATAGATGTGGGCCGTACCAAAGGGACGTACTCTCGGCTGATCGCCCTCGACGGTAGCCAGATAATAGGTGCCTGCCTTCTTCAGGAACTCACATGCCCGCTCAACATTGCTCATGATGGTTTACCTCCTGTTAAAGAATTTCTGAAACGCGGCCCGGACTGCCGTGCAGCCGGCCATGTATTTTATGCAATTTATTATAGCGCAATACGGATAGCATTTCAACTCAGAGGTCCGGGAAAGTTCTCCGTCCTGCGGTCAGTTCCATCGTTTTGCCGCTGGAACCGTGAAGCATCTTTTCCGGTCAGTCCTTCTTCTCGTAGAGGAATCTCTCGGGAAGCGAGATGTTGAAGCCGACGGCCAGGTCACGGAAATTGTCCGGCGTAATGGTCTGCAGCTTCCTGGGTGCCATGGACATGACCTTCACCAGGATCTCAGCGGATTTCTCGATGGTATGCATCAGACCAAATGTAAGGTCAAAGGTCTCGCCGGAGCAGAACATGCCGTGATGAGCCCAGATGACGGCGTTGTACTTCTCCATCATCTTGCTGGTCTCGATGCCGATCTCCTTGCCGCCCGGAACCATCCAGGGGATAACGCCAACGCCCTCAGGGAATACCACCGGGCACTCGGTCGCCATCTCCCACAGCTCACGGGTAAAGATCTCATCGTTGAGAGGAAGAACAAAGGACAGTGCGATCACGTTGGTGGTGTGGGCATGGTAGATGATCCGGTGCTTGCCGTTGGTCACCCGCTTCTTGACTTCATGATTCAGAAGATGTGTGGGCAGCTCGCTGGTGGGCAGACCGCCGTCCACAAGGCCCCAGCGGATCCGGTAATTCTCTCCGGCATCGTCCAGCTCGATCAGTGCGATGCAGGCCTCGGGATCCATGATGATATTACGGAAATATTTTCCGGTGCCGGTCACCAGAAAATACTCACCGGCAAGGCCCGGAACAGAGGCTCCGATCGGATGCCACTCACCGTGATCCAGCAGCCGGTCCTTTACGGAATCGACCTCGTGATCAGTCAGTCGGTAGGAAAGGTTTCCGCCATTTCTCTCATGCCAGCCCTGCTCATATCCATCGTTTGCCATCCGGATAAAATCCTGCACAAAGCGTCTCTCTAGAACTCTCATCGTTTTTGCACTCCTCTCTACTGTAAGTTTCTTCATTTGACGCAGGCCATGCGGCCTGCGTTCCATTCACAATTATACGTATGCAGCATGTTTTCGGCAATGGCCGATAAAAGCAATAACACCTTTCGGTCTTTTGCTGTTTCGTCCTTCCGCATCAGCACACTATGCCTTCTCAGCCGCGGATCTGGCGAAGCCTCTCGTCGATCTCTGCCTGCTTCTCGTGGGGCAGATGGCTGAACGGTCCGTTCAGGACCTCCCGGAAGGTATACAGCTCGTCCTCAAAGGGCATCGTCGGATAGACCGAGAAGAATTCCTCTTCGACGATCTTCCTGGTCTCCGGATTGTCCAGCAGTTCAAAATAGGGCGTATCGAGGCTGTAGGTCTTTCCGTAATAGGCCGTCGGCTCGTAGATCATCACATAATCACCGGCGGTCAGCTGCATGCAGACATTGCTTCCGGACTGCTCTGTCTTCTTTATACCGTCCGGATTTGTCGCGGTAATGGCGATCTGCTCTGCATCTGCGTCGGGCAGGATCACCTCCGCCGTGGTATTGAAGGGCACCGTAAAGCGCATATGCATCCGGCCCTCCTCCATCTTCCACTCGCTCCGGATAAGGCCAGAGGCAGAATTGAGCTGGGTCCTCTGCCAGCCGATCCGGTAGTTCGGCTGCGGCGCGATCACAAAATGCCGGAAGCCGGGACCGTCCTCACAGGGCTGGATGCCGGCCATGTCGCGGAACATCCATTCCACGATCGAGCCATAGGAATAATGGTTCAGAGAATTCATGCCCGTACCGCTGATCTTGCCGTTGGGAAGGACGGAGTTCCATCTCTCCCATACTGTGGTGGCGCCCATCGTGATCTGGTACAGCCAGCCGGGATAGCCCTTCTCCTCCAGCAGATGGTAGGCAATATCATTCATCCCGTTATCGGAAAGCACACGGCACAGGTAGGGGGTGCCGACAAACCCGGTATCCAGATGATAGCGGTTTCTGCGAAGCCTGTTTTTCAGCCCCTCCCGGACAGCCTCCATGGCATGCTCCGGAACCAGATCCATGTACAGAGCGACCACGTAGGCGGTCATGGTATCCACGCAAAGCCGTCCATTTTTGGAATAGTACTCGGCAAAGAAGGCCTCGCGGATCTGTGCTGCAAGCTCACTGTAGAAGCGGGCATCCTCTTCTTTTCCGATGACTGCGGCAGCCTTTGCCACGATCGTGGTGGAAAGGTAATAATAGGCCGATGCGATAAAGTGGGGATCCGTTGCGCCAAATACGCCGCCGGCAAAGTTTCCGTCAAGCGCAAGCCAGTCACCATAATGGAAGCCGGTCGTCCAAAGACGCTTTCCGCCGGACTTGTCATCCTCCCCCTTCATATAGTCGACCCAGCCCTTCATGCTGTCGTACTGCTGCACCAAGATCCCCTTGTCGCCGGAATGCAGGTAGACATTCCAGGGGATCACCGTTCCGGCATCACCCCATGCCGTAGAGAGCGTGGAGCCGTAATTGCAGACAGGCACCGTATCCGGAACACCGCCGTCAAACTTCTTCTGCTCACAGGCGATATCGTAGCCGTACTTGGCATAAAATGCGTAGGTATCCATATTGAAGCAGGCCGTGCCGGAAAAGATCTGGGCATCGCCGGTCCAGCCATAGCGCTCATCCCTCTGGGGGCAGTCTGTGGGAACATCCAGGAAATTGCCTTTCATTCCCCACCAGGCGTTATGGAACAGCTGGTTGACCAGGATATCGGAGGTCTCGATGCTGCCGATCGGCTCCATCTCGGAATGGATCACCAGGCCGCGGAAATCCTCCAGATCAGGCTCTCCCTGCCAGCCGGTCACCTTGACATAGCGGAAGCCGTAGAAGGTGAAATGCTGGCGGACAAGTCTTTCCTGTCCGTCGGAGATATAGGTAAATTCCGCCTTGGCCGTCCGGAGATTGTCATTGTAGAAATTTCCATCCTGAAGGATCTCGCCAAACTGGAAATACAGCTTCGTTCCCTTCGGCGCGCGGCAGGCAAACTGCAGCCATCCGACCATGTTCTGGCCCATGTCCAGTACGGTCTCTCCGGCCGGCGTATGGATCACCGCGATCGGGCGGATCTCCTCGTGCACACAGAGTCTGGGATTTCTCCTCGGAGTGAGCAGCTTTTTGTCGATCTCGATGTATTCCGTATCAAAGATCTCGTTCTGCTCCGTGCCCGGATCATACACTTCACCGGGATAGATGCCGCTGTATACGCCCGGACTGGGAACCGCCTTCCAGCTGGTATCCGTTCCGATCACTTCCTTCTTTCCGTCCTCATACCAGATATGCAGCTCGGCGATGGCGGCAAGCCGGTCGCCGTAATTCTCAGAGGTCTGCCGAAGGCCGTACCATCCCTTGTACCAGCCGTCGCCAAGCATGACCGAAATGCTGTTGTCGCCCTGGACAAGGTCGACCTCAAAGGTCTGGAAGGGAAGCCAGCTGTCATAGGCACAGAAGCCGGGAAGCAGGCACTCGTCTCCCTGCATCTTTCCGTTGATATAAAGCTCATAGAGCCCCAGGCCGACCATGTACATCCTGGCCTTTGCCACGGGACGGGAAATGCGGATATTCTTCTGCAGGCAGACCTGCTGCTCCTTTGGAGCCACCGGCGAGATCCAGTCGGCGGTCCACAGCGATCCCTTTGGCGTCTCAAACCAGGCCGCTTCGCTCTCTCCTGTCTCCCCGTTGTCAGCAGTCACATTGACCTTCCAGTAATATCTTGTGGACTCCTCCAGTGCAAGCGGCAGCCGGAAACCGCGGGAGTCAATATCGCTTCTGTCTCCGCTGTCATATACCGTTGTTTCAAAATGCTCGTCCAGCGCGACCCGGATGCGGGCGCTTTTCTGTGCGGAAGCCTGGGTGTCCCCGACGACAAAGGAGAGGGTCGGATCATCCAGGAGATTGCCCAGAGGATTGCTCAGATGATTGATTTTCAAACGACTGATCTTCATAAAATACATACACTCCTGCTGTATCTGTTTATTGAAATCATTGCAGGCGGCAATACCGCTGCAATGAATTGTGTATCACAATTCACTATGACTGTCAAACGAAAAAAGGCATCCTTTTTTTGCAGCTTCAGCTATGCGGCGCGCCTGTATTTTCCCGGCGCAGGGACTCCAGATTCTTTCTTGCCGTGCTGCTGCCTGCCGCTGCTGCCCTTTTGTACCACTCGGCAGCCTTTTTCTCATTCTTTGGAACGCCCCAGCCCTTCCGGTACAGGACGCCCAGGTTGTTCATCGCATCCGCATAACCGGCATCGGCCGCCCTGCGGAACCATTCGATGGCTGTGCCGGCATCCTTTTCCACCCCGCGGCCTTCCAGATACATGCCGCCGAGACTGCACATGGCCTCCGCCGATCCGGCCTCGGCTGCCTTCCGGTACCACATGACCGCATTCCGGCTGTCCTGGGAGATCCCAAGCCCCTTCCGGTACATGGTGCCAAGGCTGGTCATGCCCCGCACAGAACCGGCCTCAGCCGCCTTCCGGTACCATATGGCCGCTTCCTTTGGATCTCTGGCTGTGCCCCAGCCGTTCATATAGATGGCCGCCAGATTAAACATGCCGTCCGCCGATCCGGCCTCGGCCGCCTTCCGGTACCACTCTGCTGCCTTGCCGTCATCCCTGGCGGCTCCCCAGCCCTTCCGATACAGGACACCCATATTGTTCATCGCCTCGGCCGAACCAGCCTCGGCTGCTCTCCGGAACCATTCCATCGCCTGCGCATAATCCTGAGGAACACCGGTGCCCTCGATATACATGGTACCGAGCTTTCGCATGTCATCCACCGATCCCGCAATTGCTGACCGGCGAAAGTATTCGGCCGCCTGTGCCGGATCCTGCGGGATGCCATCGCTGTCCTTTGCGGCTTCCTCCCTTTGCACAGATCTGCCGGCAGCTTCCCGGATACTCTCCTCTGCGGCCGGTACCTGGCGGTCTGCAGGCCGCGGCTCTTCCTGCGGCATCTTCCCACCGCTGATATGCCGCCGCTCTTCCTGCGGCATCTCCCCACCGGTGCTATACCCCCGCTCTTCCTGCGGCATCTCCCCGCCGGTGATATACTCCGCATAGACCGTCCCGCTGCCGGACATGCCTGATCCGGCGGCTTGCGACAGAACGGATCCCGCAGCTGCATACGCTTCACGACACTTTTCCAGGGCACGGACGAATTCTCCTGCCGAAGGATAGCGCACAGAAGGATCACTGGCCAGCGCCTTCTGGAGGCACTGGGCAAGCGCCGGAGACGCCATCCTGGGAGGCGGCACGCTCTCTCCGGAAAAACGCCGGGTCAGCGCACTTTCCCGGTCTTCAACATCATAAGAAGCCCCCTGGCAGAACGGCGGGTTTCCGTCATTCAGCAGCTCATAAAGAACCAGCGCCAGCGAATAGATATCCGCGGTAAACCCGTAGCCCTTTCTTAAAAACACCTCCGGCGCCATGTAGTTGTAGGTGCCGGCCATCGTCATATTGTTCTGGACATCCTTTTCCAGTGTCCTGGAAATGCCGAAATCGCCCAGGGCAAAATCGCCCATGCCGGGGTCAAAAAAGATGTTCTCCGGCTTGATATCTCTGTGCAGGATATTCTTTGCGTGGCAGGTCTCGAGCGCTCCGCCAATGTCCATGCCAAGCCCGATGATCTCCTCCTGCGTCATCTGGTGGGATGCACAGTACTCCGCAAAAGGCACCAGCAGCTCCATCCGGATCATCACCGTCCAGGCCTCACCATCGTCACCGGACAGGATCTGATGATCCAGATAGGAAACGATATGGGATCTTCCCTTCAGCTGATCCATCAGTGTGATCTCGCGGTAGATCTTTTCCACTGCCCGCCGGCAGAATGCAGCCTTTGCCTCTGCCGGAGCCGATGCCGGTGCATGGATGCGGGAGTTCGGCACCGTGATCACCTTCAGTGCCGAACGCACGGTCCCGAAGGCATCCGTCTTTTCCAGCTCATATACCTTTCCAAATGTTCCTTCACCAAGAAGCCTCACCGAGGTCCATCCCGGCCAGGTATTCACTTCATTCATTCCAATCCCCCCAAGGAAAACAGCAAGACCGGCCGGAGGTCACGCACACCTCCCCTGCCGATACAGAAATCAGACAGCAGCACTGTCCTTTAAAGATCACTCATCCGCCAGCTTAGGGGAGAGCATCTCAAACAGATCCGAGATCAGACAGCCGGTACTCTCCGGGTGAAGATAGTCCGTCACATACCGGTCGACCAGGACCTGCACCTTTGCCGGAAAATCCTCGTCCTCATCCCAGAATAAAAGCTGAAGCGGGATCTGAGGAAATGGCCGGAACAGGAAGGCCGCATCCGCCTTTGAGGGAAAGGCGATACCGCCGTTGGCCAGACAGGCCTTTTTCAGCTGCTCCGTCCTGCCCGAGGCCTTGCGGGAGAAATCGGAAAACAGGATATCCTCCTGCCGGCTGTTTCCCCTGGCTGCCGGATCGAGCTCCGTGTTCGGGATCATCTCGCCGGCCTGCCTCGGTTCATCTGCCACATCATTGAGGATATGGTAGATCACAAGGGCTTCATTGAACCACAGGTCGTCCGTCCATTCTTCTCCGGTCTTTTTCTCCAGCACACCATCCTGCAGACGCAGCCGGTATGGTGTTCCAAAATAAGGAATGTAAAGTCTGCCCTCCTCCTGTACAAGATCCAGGATACGCGCTGCTCTCTCCGGATCAAATCCGGTGAAGGCCTCCCGCCACTGAAGGGCGATCTTTTCATAATCGTCAAATTTAAAATTTCTGCACTGGTAGGCGTGATAATTAATGCTCATGATCTGCTCCCTGCCGCCATCGTCTGCATGGCGCTTCTCTTACTCAGCTTATTATACAGCATCCGGCTGTTTCTGAGAACAGAAAGCCGTATCCTGCAAAAGAAATACCGTGAGACGCAGCCCGTGCAAAAATGAGAGAGTCTGAAACAAAAAGCGCCGCAGATCCTGCGGCAGAAAGGAGCATACAGATGAAATGGACACATCCGCGCACGAAGGAAGAACGCTTTGTCCCCAATGAGGCGATCGCTGCCTGCGGAGACAGCGGGACCGTGTATCTCTTCAACTGCAATGCAGGCCTCGCCGGAGGAGTAACCGATGACATGGGGGAACCCGTCCACGACCATCATCCCTACCGCGTCTTCCGTGAGAACGGACAGGAATTCCTGCCCGGCAATGGCTATGGCAGGTGTGGTGTCATCCACGAAGCGCCGACGGACGGGATTTTTGTCCGGGGCTATATGGACAACATGTACACCGCTGCCGATGAGCATATCGCCGTGATCATCTGGGGCGGCTGGACGGGAAACGAGGTGCACTGCACGACGAATCTGGATATGAGCACATGGGAAACGACCCGCTCCTAGGAGCGGGCCGTTCTGCCTTTTGGACAGCGGCACAGGTCTATGTACGTCCCGGCACTGTCTGCATTCTTTACTTTTTAACGATCCGGGTCTTCCCAGCTTTTGACAATGGCGATCTCCCGGATGTACCCTTCGTCATCGTTCGGCGTCTCCAGAATAAATGGTCTTCCGGCCAGCAGCGGATGGGTGACAAAGCGCCGCAGCGCCTCCATACCGATCTGTCCCTCTCCCAGCTTTTCGTGCCGGTCCTTTTTCGAGCCGCAGGGGTTTTTGCTGTCATTCAAATGCACCGCAGCCAGCTTGTCCAGGCCGATCACCTCATCAAAATGCTGCAGCACACCATCCGGATCGCCTGCGATGTCGTACCCGGCATCCCAGATATGGCATGTATCCAGACAGACACCGACCTTTTCCGGAAAAGCGACCCTGTCAATGATCTCCCGGAGCTCCTCAAACGTGGCGCCGACCTCCGAACCTTTCCCGGACATTGTCTCTAAAAGGACGGTACAGTGCATCCCGGACCACAGGGAGGCATTCAGCGCATCTGCGATCATCGGGATCGCTGCGGCTGTCCCCGCGCCCACATGGGAGCCCGGATGGAAGTTGTAATAATTCCCCGGAAAGGCCTCCATCCGCTCCAGGTCCTGGCAGAGCATGTCCAGCGCATTGGCGCGGGTCTCAGCTTTTGCGCCGCAGAGGTTCATGGTATAGCTTCCGTGAGCCACCAGCTTCCCAAAGCCTGCTTCTCTGACGATCCGGTTCATGGAATCCGCATCCTCCGGCCGGATCTCTTTTGCCCTTCCGCCCCTTGGCGGCCGGGTAAAAAAGGCAAAGGTCGTACCGCCAAAGCGAAGCATCCGCGATGCCATTGCCGCATAACCCTCTGTCACCGACAGATGGCAGCCGATATCGATCATCCTCTCACTCCTCATCTTTCTTTTTCTGCTGCCGGGTGAGAGTCTTTTTCGCCATTCTCTCAGCCCTCGGTCATCCGGACAATAAAGGGCGCCAGCCCGTCATGATCATTGTCCTGCTCAGTCACGGCATCGGCTGCTGCCTTGATCCGGTCGATCCCGTTGGCCATCGCTATGCCAAAGCCTGCCGCCTCCACCATGGAGATGTCATTCTCCTCGTCGCCGGCCGCAAAGGAATTCTCGATCGGCAGGCCCAGATAGTCACAGACCCTGCGGACAGCCGAGCCTTTGCCGGCCTCTTTAGAGAAAACCTCCAGATACCAGGGATTGGAATACAGGAACTGGTACCGGTCACTGAAGCGTTCGGAAAGAGCAGCCTTGACCCGGTCGGTCTTTGCATGGTCATCCAGATCGATAAACAGGACCTTGCAGGGATCCTCTGTAAGCGCGGATGCCAGATCTGCCGAGAAAAGCAGCGGCGTATGGATGTGACGCATGTAGAAGGTCAGCGCCGGATGCTCGCAGGGAACGATGATGTGGGTATCGGAATAGGTCTGGCAGTAAACGTCATTGGCATCGCCGATCTCCTGCATGACACGCACGTCCTCGATGGCGATCCCCTTCTTAAAGACATCCTTCTGGTCATCGCAGCTGTAGATATGCGCCCCCTGGTATCCGACCAGGAACATATGGGGATAGTCAAAGCCCAGCTCCTTCTTCACCGCCGCCGCACTTTCGATGGCACGCCCGGTGCAGATGACAAAGTAATTTCCCGCCGCCATAAACGCGTCAAGCGCCTGCTTTGTCGCCGGCGTGATCTTCTTTTCACTGTTCAAAAGCGAACCGTCCAGGTCCGCAAAAAAGATCTTCTTTCCACTCATCATACATTCAGTCCTCTCTGTCCGTTTCATAGGTCACGATGAGGTCGACCACCAGATCGTAGGAAGCCGTTCCCTCGGTCACGCCCATCTGCTTCAGATAGCTGTCATTGACCGCCTCTGTCGTTTCAGCCACTGTCCCCTCAAAGGAATTCCAGTAAGCACGGTTGTATCTTATATCGGTGTTGGCCCGCTCGTCAATAGTCCGGGCGATCGCCTCCCATGCCGCATGGTCCCGGCGGTAAAGCTCATTGCCGCAGTAGGTCCAGGCCAGCATGGCCCCGCTGTAGCGGATGTCCGGATCGTTCGAACAGGTGCTGGCAAGGTAGGCAGCAAAATTCGCCTCCTTCTCGTTCATCACGCCCTTCAGATGGGACAGCTCATGGGCCATGGTAAAGGGAATGTTAAACGCAGGCATGCCCCGGTTGTAGTTGGCCTCCAGCGTATATATGCTGTAGATCCCGGTAAACTGCATATAATCCAGTGCCCGGGAGAAAAATACCGGTTTAACCGGCGGATACCATCCGGAAAGATACGGCCAGCGCTCTCCTGCCTGCTGCATGGCACCGCGGATCCGACGGTTCAGTCCGGCATTCGGGATCATGCGGCCATTTCCATCCCGGCGGACTTTGCCTGCATAATGGTTAACCTCATCTGCCGCCATGCGGCATACCTCCTCCAGCTCCTCATTTGTATACCCGCCGCTGCGAAAACCGTACCGGTCGGCAAAGGATGTACGGAAGAAATAGACGCCCTCATTGAGCATAAATAAAAAACTCATCACCGCTGCCGCACACAGAAGCGCTGCTGCCGTGCGCAGAAAAAAGCGGTGCATACCACCATCCCTTGTGCCGTATCCGAAAGAAAGCTGCACAAGGCGGATGAGCCAGAAGGCACCTGCCGGGATCAGTGCGCAGAGAAGAAGCTCTGCGATGGAAAACGGCAGAAGACCGGCGAGCCGCCCCTGTGTATTCACCATAACAGGATTCATGACACCCGCATAGGCATCCGCAAAGCCAGGCACATGGGCTGCCAGAAGATACAGAGCACCAGACGCCGCAAAGAGAACCGCGCAAAAAATAAGGACCGGCAGGATATATCGTTTTTTCCTGCTGCTCCTTTTTCTCTCTTCTCTCCCTGCCATATGCTCCATCCTGCTTTCTTTCCAACGTCGCCGGATCATCGCTCCATCCTGCTTCCTTCCCAACGTCGCCGGATCATCTCTTATGGAACGTCCAAATGGTTCCCAGGCCGCGAAAAAACTGCTGCCCGGATGCGTTCCCCCATCTCGCAGCACATCGTGACATACTCCCACCACTTTCGCTTATGCTTAGAAGTGGGGGCTTCCTGTTCGACAGCCCTATCGGGCTGAGCATAGGCAGGCTAT
>OCTX012288133.1_pt1 | contig 73919 bp, 49 predicted proteins | sample 1539691 | NCBI WGS metagenome assembly OCTX01 (sample SAMN02144231, study PRJEB22623) | gut metagenome | biome: sheep rumen | host: Ovis aries | place: New Zealand
GTCGGAGCAAACTTCTACCGCCGCTCGCCCATGCACAAAGGATACATCAACAAAGAGGGCAATATCGAGAAGACGAACTTCACATTCGCGCCATTCGTGGAGTGGACACAACGGCTGTGGGAAAAAGGACCGACCCTCAACATCAACTACGAGCAGGGTATCATGAACGTCATGGGAAGTACCAACTCATACGGAAAGCAAGAGACGGACATCACATGGAAACTGCCACTCAAAAAACTGAGGACCGTATCACTCAGGCTCGGAGGGGGATGCTACATCTTCAACAACCGAAACCGATTCCTCGATTTCAACAAATTCCGCGACAACAACCTCCAGGACACGTGGAACGACAAATGGACCAGCGACTTCCAGCTCATCGACCGACGATGGTACAACGCCAGCGACTTCTACATACGCAATAACGTCACATACGAGTCGCCACTCATGCTGGTGTCTTGGTTTCCAGTCGTCGGGCGGCATGTCCGAATGGAGCGTGTCTACGTCAGCAACCTCGTCGTCGAGGACTTCCACCCCTACACCGAACTCGGATACGGATTCGCTACGAAAGCATTCTCGTTCGCGGCATACACCTCGTTCATGAACGGAAAATACAACAGCATCGGATGCCGGTTCTCCCTCGAGTTCTACACCAGCCACTATTAACTTTGAGGTTTGAAATTTGAGGTTTGAAGTTTATTCAGCCCATCACCCCCATCCGCACGGCCCTAAAAACTGAAAACTAAAAACTCTCAACTAAAAACATGAAAATTATCATCGCCATCGACTCGTTTAAAGGATGCCTCTCATCCATGGAAGCCAACGAAGCAGCCAAGGCCGGAGTCCTGCAGACATTGCCATCAGCCGAAGTCATCACCATGCCCGTCAGCGACGGAGGAGAGGGATGGCTCGACGCAGTACACCATGCCATTGGAGGGAAGTACCACATGGCAGACGCCGTCGACCCTTTGCTCAGGCCCATACGTGTTCCCTATCTCTTCCACAGAGAGTCGAGAACGGCCTATGTGGAGAGCGCGAAAGTCATAGGAATGGGGCTGCTCGTCGAGCGACACAGGCACAACCCTCGTCACAAGTGGTCGTGCGGAATGGCCGACGTGCTTGTGAAAATCTGGAAAGCACACCCAAGATGCCACATCGTCGTGGGACTGGGAGGCAGCGCCACTTGCGACATGGGAGTCCCCATGATGGAGGACCTCAGCGATTACGACGAGAAACTGCACTTCAAAGACAAGCCACTACCCTCCTTCACCATCGCATACGACGTGGCCAACCCCCTTTGCGGACCAACCGGAGCGGCTCGCATGTTCGCACCGCAGAAAGGGGCAACGCCACAGATGGTGGAAATCTTTGAGCGCAGGGCGGCCATCACGTCAGCCAGATGGAGGCGGATAATGGGAGGCAAGGACTGCTCCAACCTTCCTGGCGCGGGAGCTGCCGGAGGTCTGGGATATGCCTTCATGCAATGGATGGACGCGGACAACGTGCCGGGGATTGATCTGTGGCTCCAGCTCTCGGACTTCGCCAGAAAAGCCGAAGATGCCGACCTTGTCATCACGGGGGAAGGAAGTGCCGACCGTCAGACGCTGCTTGGGAAAGTGCCATTCGGCATCCTGAAGGCAGCAAAAGCAGCTCATAAAGCAGCAAATAACGCTCATGATGAAAAAAAGAAAAAGCCTGCACTCTGGCTGATAGCCGGCAGAGTGCAGGACCAAGAATTACTGACGGAGGCCGGATTCGACTTCGTCAAATCCATCAATCCGCCGAATATCACCTTAGATCAAGCCATGAAAAAAGAAAACGCCATCGCAAACATAAAAAACACCATTCAGCAGCTAATGTAGAGACGCCCCGTGGGGCGTCTTGTAACTTCAGACATCCGCACGGCTCTTTAAACTTTCATCTTTCAACTAAAATCCAAACCGCACCAAAGCACATCACCACTGGGGGCATGGACGTCTCGTCCGTGCCAAACGTCAAGGGCTCGATGTCCGAGACGGTTGAAAATCTCTCTAAGCTCTAAACACTAAACTCTCAACTAATACTAATCCTCATCCTTCTTGAACGGCTTTCCGTCCTTGTCAAAACCCCATTTCGGGGCGTCCTTCCTGTCTTTTCCTTTCTTGTCACGGCGGTTGTCGCGTGGCTTGCCGTCACGGCGCTTTTCACCGTCGCGCTTACCTCCCGGCCTGCCACCGCCGCGTTTGCCGTCCTCACGTCGTTTGGCTACATGCTCCTCGTGGTCGTAGCGGTTCCAGTCCTCCGCCTCATAGTCGGCATGACGGTCGCCCCACTTGAAGCTGTGACGGCTCACATGATGGTCGAAGTCTCCTTCGAACAACGGCTTGAACTCTTCTTTCTTTCCACGGCGGAACGGCTTGTCGTCGCGTTTGCGGTCGCGGTCGGGACGGCTGCGGAAATAATGCTCGTCGTCGCGCGAGCCGCCTTTACGGCTCTCGCCATCATCATCATCGTCCTTCATCTTGTGAGGCTTGAATTTGGCATTACGCCGCAGTTCCTCTTCCGATTTCAAGTCCATACCTTCCTCACGACGCTCACGAAGACTGCCATCAAACACCTGATACTTACGGAACTCGCAAGGGATGGAGCCGTTGTAAAGCGCAATCTTCGTGGAAGGACGGAATCCGATGGCACTGAAGCACTCCTCATGAGAACTGATAATCCAGGCATCGTTTCCTGCGAAATTCTGCTTCAGACGGCTGCCCAGCGTCTTGTAAAGGTCAAGCAGCCCTTCGGGGGTCAGACGCTCTCCGTAAGGGGGATTCGTGATCATCAAAGCCGGACGGTCGGGCTTCTCGAAGTCGTAGATGTCGCCCTGCTCCACCTCCACAATCTTGCTCACACCGGCTGAGCGCACGTTGTCCTGAGCGATGGCTACGGCATTCCGGTTGATGTCATAACCGTAAATTTTATGGTCAAAGTCACGTTCCTGGCTGTCGTCGTTGTAGATACGCTCAAGCAACTCCTCATCGAAGTCTTTCCAACGCTCGAAGCCGAACTCCTCGCGGAAAATACCAGGATAGATGTTCTGAGCTATCAGGGCGGCCTCCACCAAGATCGTGCCACTGCCGCAGAACGGGTCAATCAGGTCGCTGTCGCCGTCCCAGCCGGTCATCAGGATTATGCCGGCGGCCAGGACCTCATTCAAGGGAGCCGGAACCGTGCCCGTGCGGTAGCCACGCTTATGAAGGCTCTCGCCCGAACTGTCCAGAGAGATGCACACCTGGGTCTCGCTGATATGAATATTGATGCGGAAGTCGGGGTTGCTGATGCTCACGTTGGGACGCTCGTCGTACTTCTCACGGAAATAGTCGGCAATGGCGTCCTTCACTCGGTAAGCCACGAACTTGGAATGGCGGAACTTGTCGGAGAACACCACGGAGTCTATCAAGAACGTGTTCTTCACATCCATGATGCTGTCCCAGTCCATCGACTTCACGACATCATAGACCTCATCGGCATCTGTGGCTGTAAACTCCTTGATCGGTTTGAGCACTCTTACGGCCGTACGAAGGCAGAAATTAGCGCGGTAGAGCATCTCCTGGTCACCAGTGAAGCTCACCATCCGGTTGCCTATCTCGATGTTGTTGGCCCCAAGGGCCGTCACTTCCTTTGCCAGCACCTCCTCGAGGCCCTGAAAAGTTTTTGCAATAATCTTAAATTCCAAAATATCTAAATTAAAGTGTAAAATTCTGTCAGCAAAAAATAGCCAAAATTAAAAAATAGCTAAATAAATCGTATTTTGCAATAATCTTAAATTCCGAAATATCTAAATTAGAGTGTAAAAATCTGTCTGCAAGAAAATAGCCAAAATCAAAAAATAGCCAAATAAATCGTAAATAGTAAATAGTAAATAGTAAATCGTAAATCGTAAATAAAATTCATTTTCTCGACGACTTACCCTGCACGACGGAGCAACCTGGAGGCACGTCCTCCGTCACCCAGATGTTGCCGCCTACGACAGCACCGCGACCGATGGTGATGCGGCCGAGGATTGTGGCATTCGAATAGACCACGACGTCGTCTTCCAGAATCGGATGACGGGGTATTCCTTTGATCGGGTTGCCATTCTCGTCGAGAGGGAAGCTCTTCGCGCCGAGAGTTACGCCCTGGTAGAGCTTCACGTTCTTGCCGATGACACAGGTCTCGCCGATTACGACACCTGTACCATGATCGATGGTGAACGACTCGCCGATGGTGGCACCGGGGTGGATGTCGATGCCGGTCTCCGAATGGGCCATCTCTGTGAGGATTCGGGGGATGAGCGGAACGCCTAACAGCAGCAGCTGATGAGCCACACGGTAGTTGGTCAGCACCTTCACCGTAGGGTAGCAGGCGATGATTTCGCCGTTACTCTTTGCTGCCGGGTCGCCGTTGTATGCAGCCACCACATCGGTCGTCAGGATGGCGCGAAGACTGGGCAGGCTGGCGATAAACTGCGACGTGATTTCGTCGGCACGCTGCTGGCACTGCGAGCAATAGTCTTCGTCGTATTCAAGGCTGATGGCTATCTGCTCGCGGAGCAGACGCGACAAGCGGTCTACACGCACACCTATATAATATTTCAGCGTGTCGGCATAGACAGGGGTCTCGCCGTAATGATAGGGGAAGATGATGTCCCTCGTAATGTCTATCACCTCCTTCAGCACATGTTCCGACGGCATACGAAACACGCGGGTATCCTTGTCAAACAGCCGCGACAACGTGTTGATGTCTGCCAACTGGTCCACGGAATGGGTCAGTATCGAATGGTCCATTTTCTTTAGTTTTTTTTAAATTTTTCCTAGCTTGCCTAGTTTCTCTAGTTTTCCTAGTCTGCCTAGTTTCCCTAGTAACTCAGCTCTAAACTCTAAACTCTCATTTAAGAAACTTGTCCATAATCTCCTGGGCCGACTCGTCGCCAAGCTCCTTCGCTTTCTCCAGATTTCTGCGGGCCGACACCTTGTCTCCTTTCTGTATCTGGGCATAGCCCAAAATCCGGTAGGCATCAGGATACTCCTGGCTCAGCGCGATGCACTTCTCCGCGGCAGAGATACACTCGTCCAACTGGTTCACGCGTAGGTGCATGGCGCTTTTCTCCACGAGATAGAGCGGACTTTCGGGGGTCTGCTCCACGGCCTTGGTGATATCGTCGAGGGCCTGCTGATACATACGTCCCTGCAGCTCCAGCTGGCTGCGGTCGTAATAGAATGCGGAACTCACTTGTCCTTTGTTCAGTTCATAGAACGTGTTGTAGTCGGCTACCGCCTTACGGTATTGTCCGGCGGTGGTATAAAGCTTAGCGCGACGCATCACGAACGTGGCAGCATCGGGAGGAAGCGAGTCGGGGAACTGGGCCAGACAGGAGTCCATCATCTCGATCTGCACGTCGATCGTGTCACCTGCCAGCTGATGTTCCATGCTGGCGGCATAATATGTGCCCGGACCTTTGTATTCGCCCGCGTTCATCTCGTCGTAGATGGCAAGCGAGCCGCGGTGGTCACCGCTCGACGACAGCATCTGGGCTTTCAGCAGGATGGTTTCGTAAAGCGTGGCCTTCTTCATCTCTTTCAGTTCGGCCTTAGGCTCCTTATCCACGTCCTCCTTCATCAGCGTCAGCGCCTGCTCCACGTGGTCCAGCGCGATGGGATAGGTCCATTTATCGTAAGCGGGCTCGGGCATATAAAGCAGTTTGGAGTAGATGGTCTTGGCCACACTCGCATGACCCTGGCCCTTGTCGGTCACAAGTCGGAGGTAGGTCTGGAGGTCGCGCTCAGCGTCGTCGAAGCGATGGAGGTCAATGAGAGGGGTGGCTCGACGAAGATAGCCTTCGGCATTCTCCGGGAAGGTCTCGATAAACAGGTTCACCAAGTCCATATACTCGTCGTTGTCGGCACTGCGGGATTTCAAATAGAGATACACGAGGGCCTCCTCGGGAGTCTCAGGTATGCCTTTCTTGATATAAATCTTGTTGAACGCCATCGACTGGCTCCGGTTCTGGAGCGCCTCGAGCGTGAGGTCGCGTCCCATAGCGCCGTCTATCGCGCCGCTCTTTTTGTCAACCGACGAGAGGATGATACCAAGCAGCTCGCCCTTCGTGTTGAACAGGCCGTGGCCTTCCTGCTTGCCGTCAAACTCGGTGGTGATGGTATAGTAGGCATATTTGCCGTCGCCAACCATGTCTTTCTTCTCAATGGCGGCTTTCGGCACCACGTTCACCTTGCCTTTCGTGTAGCCAATGGCAAGAACATCCATGCCGCGGTTGGAAGCAGTGGCAGAGGCGAAAGTCACGGGAGTAGTCTTCTTGTTGGAGATACGGAAACGGACGAGCCCGTAAAGGTCGTCGGCACCGAGGATGCGCTCCACGTCGTATTTGTTGCCGCTGGCATCCACAACCACGCCGCTGTAAGCCTCCTTGAATGTGTTGTAAGTGGAGATGACCGCACCGTCTGTCGAGACAACGAAGCCACAACCTTCATGCAGCTTCTCGCGGTTCTTGTCGTAGGTTATCACAGAAACGATGGACTTCTGTGCTTTCGACAACCATTTTGGGGCCGGAGCCTCCTGGCCATAGACTATCATTGCCACGGCCATCAAGGCAATTGTCATAAATAGCTTTTTCATTATGATGTTTTTTTTGTTTTCAAGTTAAATGTTCCGGATTTTCCGGAATATCCGGGTTCTCCGGTCTTCGAATAGAGCAATTCTTCATTCCTCATTTAAAAACTTCCTCATTTCCTTATTCCCAGCAACGTCCTCGCATTCTGCAATGCCGCATCTGTCAATTCCGACCCGCTGAGCATATGTGCGATTTCCTCCACGCGCTCTTCCTGACTGAGCTCCACGATGTGTGTATGTGTGGCATCATCGTCGTCTTCCTTATACACTTTATAATGGCTACTGCCGAGGGCTGCGATCTGAGGCAGGTGGGTGATGCTGATCACCTGGCGGCCGCCTTCGCCCATGCCCGACATAATCTGGGCCATCTTCTCGGCGATACGGCCGGAGACACCGGTGTCTATCTCGTCGAAGATGATTGTCGGGAGTTTCACAGCACTTGCTATCAGAGATTTCAGCGACAGCATCACGCGGGCAATCTCACCACCGGATGCCACTTTCGACACATCCTGTAGTGCGCCGTTCTTGTTGGCGGAGAACAGGTAAGCCACATGATCGCCGCCCGACGACGTCAGATTGGCGGCATCGTGCGTCAGCTCTATCTGAAAACGGACATTGAGCATGCCTAACTCCTGAAGCAGACTCACCATGCGGGCCTCCACCTCTCGGGAGGCATCGCTGCGGCGCCCGCTCAGTTCCTTGGCCAGCGCTGAAGCCTCTCCATAGGCCTTCTCTTTGGCCTTGCGGAGGGCATTGATATGTTCCTCGCTGTTGTCCACGGCGTCAAGCTTGTCGTAGTAGTCCTGACGGATGGCTATCAGCTCTGCTATGCTGTCCACATTATGTTTGTGCTCGAGAGAATAAATCTGATTCAGTCGCTCCTGCACGGTCTGAAGGCGGATGGGGTTACATTCCACGCTGTCCTTGCCGCTCTCCATCTCGTCGGCGATGTCCTTCAGCTCGATATAGCACGAGTCTATTCGGTCGGTCAAGGCCGACGCACCGGGATATTTGTCGCTGATGGACTGAAGGGACGAAGTGGCGCGCTTGAGCAGGCTCAGCACGTTGTCACTGCCCGCCTCGTCTTCTCCGGCTATCATCGACTGGGCTACATACAGCTCATGACGGATCTCTTCCGCATGCTCCAGCAGCTCGCACTCCTGCTCCAGCTCCTCCTGTTCCGTCTCCGACTCCAGGCGGGCGTCGGCAAGCTGCTCATACTGGAAACGCCAGTAGTCCTCGTCATCGCGGTTGCGCTTCGACGTCGCTATCGCCTCTTCCAAAAGGCGCTCTGCCTCACGATACTGTCTGTAGGACTCACGATAGCGGTCCTGCAACTCGCTGTTGCCGGCGAGAAGGTCGAGCACCTGAATCTGAAAACCTTCCTGGTTGAGCAGTAGGTTCTGATGCTGAGAATGGACATCCAACAGGCGGTCGCCCAAGTCCTTTAGAAGGCCTGCGCTCACTGGCGTGTCGTTGATGAACGCACGGCTCTTGCCGGCACTCGTCAACTCGCGACGGACCACACACTCTACGCCGTCGAAATCCAGGTCGTTGCTGTCAAAAAAGGATTGGATATCGTATTTGCTCACATCAAACACTGCTTCTACCACACAACGCTTCGCGCCGTTCTTGATGCTACGGGTCTCTGCACGCTGACCTTTCAAAAGGCCAATCGCACCCAATATAATGGATTTTCCGGCACCCGTCTCGCCGGTTATCACTGAAAAGCCCCCATGAAGGTCGATATCCAACTGGCTTATCAGCGCATAGTTCTCAATATGTAATGACTTGATCATGTCAAAAAGCAAATACGGCTACAAAGTTAAGCATTTTAAATCAAATAATCAGCATAATTCACGCCTTTTATCTGCTTTTTCACAAATTTTAGGTCATCTCATAAAGACGGACTACTGCCAAACGGCTCTCGACCATACAACATTTCATGCACCTCAGCTTCACCACTTCGACTTTTCTGGCTTCTCACTGTCGAAACATTCCGTATTGTTCCCCTGTTTTCGCAAAAAAATTAGTAACTTTGCAAAAAAATCAAATCATTCATATTTCCACACATGTCTAAACACAGTTTCAAGGACTGGCTCATCGCCACTCGTCCATGGTCTTTTCCGGCAAGCGCAATGCCGGTCATCGTATCCACCGCATGGCTCCATTTCAAAGGACACGAAGTCTCTATCCCCTTAGCCCTGCTTTCGCTCATCACCATCATCACCGTGCATGCGGCGGGAAACGTATGGAGCGACTATTTCGACTTCAAGAAGCATGTCGACCGCGACGACAACTACAGCGTCAAGACGCTCACCAGCGGACAGTTCTCGCCGGCTGAGTTCATGAGGTTCAGCATCTGCCTGCAGGTGGTGGCTGTCATCCTGGGCGTGGCGCTCGTCTGCCTCACAGGCATGCCAACGCTTTATATCGGACTGGCCGGACTGGCTCTCTCGCTGCTCTATCCACCGCTGAAATACAACGCACTGGGAGACGTTGTCATTTTCCTTTGCTATGCGGTTCTGCCCATGCTCGGCATGAGCTATATTCTCACAGGGAATTTCCACTGCAACATACTCTTCGTCGCAGTACCTATCGGGCTCATCACCGACGCCATACTCCACTCAAACAACACGCGCGACATACAAGACGACGCAAAGGCGGGAATCAAGACCTTCGCCATGCTCATCGGAGGGAAAGCCTCAGCATGGATTTTCATCTTCGAGATGATCCTGCCTTTCATTTTCGCTATCGCCATCTCCTTCTTCGGACTGCTTCCGGTCAAGACGGTATGGCTCATCCTGCTCGCCCTGCCCATCGCCCTGAAGAACGCGGCACAGATGCACCGGTTCATCAGTTCCAAGACGCCATCCGACATCCAAGACCTCGATGAGAAAAGCGCAAAACTCCAGATGGCATTCTCCCTGCTACTCTCCATTGCCATGATTATCCCGCTTTAGCACCCTAAACATCTAAAACATATAGAGCGTATAGAGAATCTAGAACATCTAGAATATCTAGAGCATCTAGAACATCTACCCCCCAAAAATAATAATAATAAAACCATGCCCCGTCTCACCCTTTCCATATCCCTTGCCTTCATCCTTTGGACGTTGATGTTCTCCCCCCAGCTCGCTTTCATCAACAAAAACATCAGCTTCTGGTGGATGATGACAGCTGCCGGACTGACATTGAGCACACTGGCCTTTGCCTTTCATGGCAAGCAGCTGAAGCAATCACTGAGCCGCTTCCGACTCACCCATGTCCTGGCTGGCATCCTCATCGCCGCTGTCATTTGGGGAGTGTTCTTCGTAGGCGACAAGCTCTCATCCCTCATGTTCTCATTCGCCCGGCCGCAGGTGGACAGCATCTACGGACTCAAGGCATCCGACCCCCACTGGCTCATTTCCATCCTGCTTCTCTGCATCATCGGGCCGGCGGAGGAAATATTCTGGCGCGGCTACATACAAGACACCCTGTCGCAGCGCCACTCTCCCAATAAAGGGTTCTGGCTCACACTCTTCCTCTACACCGCCGTCCACATCCCGTCACTCAACTTCATGCTCATCATGGCAGCTATGGTGTGCGGACTCATCTGGGGCACACTCTACAGGTTCTACCCCAACCACTTTCCAGCCATCATCTTATCGCATGCCATCTGGGATGCAGCCGTCTTCGTCTGGTTCCCGTTGTAGATACGTACAGACGACAACCCCTACCAACCCAAGATGCATACTCAACTCCAGCCATATTCATCTCACCTAATGCGTACCCATCCATTCGTTTCAAAAAAAACACTTTTAAGGACATAAAAATACAGTTCATTACATTTTTAAGGACACAAAAATGTAATTCACAACACTTTTAAGGACATAAAAATGTAAATATTCCCATTTTTGTAGATTAAATTTGTGCGAATAAAAAAAAAATTATCTTTGCATAAAAATAACGTCAAAATGGAAAGATTCAAAATAGAAGAATTAATCAATTGGAAAAATAATGCCAGCAGAAAGCCATTAATTATTAAAGGCGCTCGACAGGTAGGCAAAACCTGGCTAATGCTTGAATTTGCAAAAAGACACTTCAACAATTATGTCTATGTGAATTTCGAAGAAGACACAATTTTGCAGAATATATTTATCCCTGATTTCGACATTGAAAGAATAAAGACGGCTATTTCCCTTCGCACACACACAGACATCGATGATAATACATTATTGTTGTTTGACGAAATACAGGCTGCACCAAGAGGAATTACATCATTAAAATATTTCTGTGAAAAAGCAAGAAACATTCCCGTCATTGCCGCGGGTTCCCTCTTAGGGATTTCCATGCACTCGCATGATTCCTTCCCTGTTGGAAAAGTGGATTTTATAGAACTCTACCCTATGAGTTTTCACGAGTTCCTTATGGCTATCGGCATGGAAGAATATCTCAACATCTTAAAGAAACAAGAATGGGAAAAAATCACATACATTAAAGACCAACTTATACAAACCCTGAAACTCTACTACTTCGTGGGGGGCATGCCTGAAGTAGTCAGCTCATACGTGGAAAACAAAAACCTAGAAGAAGTAAGGAGAATTCAGAAGAACATTATATTAACTTACGAACACGACTTCTCCAAACACGCACCCGCCAAACAAGTGCCAAGAATTAGAATCGTATGGGAAAACATTGTGGGGCAGTTGGCTAAAGAAAACAAAAAATTCATCTTTGGTGTATTAAAAAAAGGAGCTAGGGCGAAAGAATTTGAACTTGCAATAGAATGGCTGAGGGACGCAGAACTGGTTTACAAGCTAAACCGAGTCAAACTAGGAGAACTACCATTAAGTGCATACGAAGACTTAGCTTGTTTCAAACTGTTCTTGCTCGATGTGGGACTTTTGTCTGCCATGGCCAAAATCAAGCCAGAGACAATCATAAAGGGAAACGAACTGTTTTCCACATACAAAGGGGCGCTTACAGAACAATTCGTTTTTCAGCAAATCAAAGACTTTGCAGACTTCATCTATTATTGGTCTGCAGAGAATTCCATAGGAGAAATTGATTTCCTGATACAACACAACGACATAATCACACCCGTGGAGGTTAAAGCTGAAGAAAACCTCAAAGCGAGAAGCCTGCGTGCGTTTGTCGACAAACATAACAACATGCATGGAATACGTTTCTCTATGTCAGACTTCAGAATCCAAAGTTGGATGACCAACTTTCCTCTCTACGCTATTACAAAAAACATATTCCAGGCAGGTTCTAACAATTAGCTTTAAGCTGTGCTTAGACTATTTTTGAGCAGATTTTCTCGCAATCCCGTAAAAGCATAGCCAGCTACAATTCAAAGGATTAGCAGTTTCCGTCTCAGCCCCATTATCCAGACACACCTTCCATCTTTTTCTTCTAAAATTTGGACGTTTAAACAAAATAAACTATATTTGCATACGCTTTCTAAAACAAACAAGATATGGCTGACATTGAAAGAAAATATCCGCTGTCGAACCAGACTTTCCAAGATGTCATTGAGGAAGGTTACTACTATGTAGACAAAACCGAACTGCTCTACAAACTGGCCAACAACTACAAATATGCTTTTCTAAGCCGCCCGAGAAGATTTGGTAAGTCCATGCTCTGCTCCACGCTAGCCGCCTATTTCCAAGGAAAGAAAAAACTGTTCAGGGGGCTGGCCATAGAGCAAATGGAAACTTCATGGAAAGCATATCCCGTCATCCATATCAGTCTCGCGGAAATCAAGGAAATCAAGACGTCAGAAATACGTAAGCAACTCTACGACATCATCGAGGAACAAGAGGAATTCATGGGGGTCGAAACAAAAGGGAGAACACTCAGCAGCAGGTTCAAGAGCCTTATCATCTCCTGCCACAAGAAATACGGAGAAAAGGTGGTGGTCATTCTCGATGAATACGACGTGCCACTGCTGAACGTGTTACATGACAATAAAAGTCTGGAAAAGGTGAGACAGGTGATGAGAACGTTTTACTCACCGCTAAAAGTATGCGATCCCTACCTCAAGTTCGTGTTTATCACGGGTATCACAAAATTCTCTCAGCTCAGCATTTTCAGCGAGATCAACAACTTGAAGGTAGTCAGCATGCTTCATGAGTTTTCAACCATCTGTGGATTCACGCAGACAGAATTGGAACAGAATTTCCAGGCAGGCATCCAAAGACTGGCGGAAAGCAGGGGACTCACATGGAAGCAGGCACTGGAACTCTTACGTCAAAACTATGACGGATACCATTTCTCTGCAAACGCACAGGGAGTGTACAACCCTTATAGCATTGTTAATGCGCTTTCCGACGGAGAAGTGAAAAACCACTGGTTCGCCACTGGCACACCCACATTCCTCGTCAACATGCTCAAGAAATTCAACACCAACATCTCCGATGTGGAAAACACTGACGCATCAAGCGAAGAATTTGACGCACCTACCGAGGACATGCACTCTGTTCTTCCGATATTTTATCAGAGCGGATACCTCACCATCAAGGGATACGACCCGGAATTTAGCATTTACTCCTTAGGATATCCTAATAAGGAAGTAAAGACCGGGATGATGAAAGCACTTTATCCCTTTTTTGTTACACCCAACACTGACGGAAGGGCTGACGTGTTGCGAAGCATTTGCAAGGGGTTCATGCTGCACGATCTCAACCTGTCATTCGACATATTGTATGCATATCTGGAAAGCATACCATATCAAGACAGCCATTTCGACGAGAGCCACTGGACCCAGATGCTCTATGTCGTATTTTCGCTCCTCGGAATGCATGTCGAGTCGCAGGTGAGAACAGCAAAAGGCAGAATCGACATCATCATCAAGACAAAGAATGACATATACGTCATGGAGGTGAAATTGGATCGGCCGGCCCGAGAGGCTCTCGAACAAATCGACAAGAAAGAATACCTCATACCCTACACGCTTGACGGCAGAAAACTCACTAAAATCGGAATCTCATTCTCAACCGAACAGCACAACATAGCCGAATGGGTTGTTTGAATAATAAAACTGCATTTCCAGCGACTACATAGTTGTTTTGCTAAATAATAGTGAATTAGTTATCACAACGGCATTCATTGTGATTTTTTCATCACCATTATAAAAAAAACATTATTTTCTGTTTTTTTGAGAACTATTTTGCCAGCTTATTAATTCTCTAAAACGTACCCTTGTCATTGTCGCGGTTATGTAGTTTTCGGTTGATATTGAGTTTCTTACCCGTCGAAAAATTATATGAGAAACCTATCACAAACATTGATCGGTTGTCATCAATATGCGTCTTATAAGAAGTCTGAAGAATGCTGGCAGGAAGGCTGTATCCGGAATAGCGTGAACGAGTGAAAAGCCAATAATCAGCAGCGTAGATACGCAAGCCTTTTTTCTGCCAGTACACCTGCAAGTGCGAGGCATTCTCGCCGGCATCCAGCACAGGGCCATTAAGCCGTTTGGAAACCACACTGCCCTGATACATTGCGCCCCAGCATCCTTTTTGGTACTGGACACCAAAATAAAGAGGTGCCCATACGTGATGGTAACGTCCGACAACTGGGCTGCTGATGGTCTGACGATAGACATAGCCTTGAAGCATGACAGACAGCTCTTTGCTCTTGAATGGCGAGAAGGTGAACTGATAAGACCCCCCAAAATCGGAAGAGAAGCGGGCATTTTCACTTTTTCTCACAACATACTGCCTGCCCATCATCTCCTGCTGGGTGAAATATTGGCTGTAAGGACGGTCGGCATAACGATAGTCCAATGTAAGACGGGTGGTGAGCCACCCCAAGTTCCAACGGCACACAAACTGCGTCTGATAAATGTTGTTGCTTCTTAGGTAAGGATTGCCTACACTCATCACACCGGGAATCACCATCTGTGCATTATTACTAAGAAGTGAAATCGAAGGCACGTTTGTTCCGGAAGATGTGACAAACTGAAGCCCCAGCTGCTGGGAAACGTTATAAGACAAAACCAGTTTTGGTGTGAAGTACCAACGGGAGTCGTGCGTGTCGTCATTCTTATGTGCCACATAAGTGGCTCCGGTGCCTATCCGGTACATCAGGCGCTTCAACTTTCCACTATATTCCGCATAGAGATAATTTTGATAGCTGGCAGAGGTGTAGTCATAGTCATTATAGTTGGACAGCACATTGCTGATGGTGGCTTGTGAGCGACCAAACGAGCCACGGTAGCCCAGATTGAGACGACTGCCGCTTTCCCAGTTCTTGCCATAGGAAATCTCACCGATAAACGAATACTTGTCATTAATCTGCCGAACGGCATCGGAAAGCAGGACACCACCATCTTCAAGGCTCGATTGCTCATTCGTAGAGCTTACCTTGTTATGATAGTAGGTTCCCACCAAGTCCACCTCAAGTTCTTGGTCATGGGGAAGACTCTTCTGAAGATAGGCGTTCAACACTGGGCCAAAGGACTTGGCTCGCTTCATTGATGAGGCTGTTCCATCTGTAACGCTCCTTTCTGTACTGATACGGATATCACCTACACCATTTGAATGGTCACGGTCAAAATTCGGCTGAGCAACAACCTGAAAGGTCACGTCGTCATCCTTGCTGTAGGTATACTTCAGGGTCGGGGTATTTACTGTATAGCCGAATTTGTCGCGGATGACAGACCGATAATGGTTTGCCTCACCATCCAGGATATAGTCGTATTGACGATTTGAGATGCGTTTGTCGTAGTCACGTAAACTGAAACCATAGGAGAATGACAACTGATGATTGCCAGAGATCATGTTCAGATAGGCTTCCTCATCGCTGAAACCTGTAGTGAACGCACTTTGGGCATCAATACCCCCACCGACACCCGTGTCCAGTTTACGCGTGATTACATTCAACACGGTACCAGCGTCGGCATAACGGGCTGGGGGTATATTATAATATTCCACGCGGACTACCTTCTCGGAAGGGATTCCCTTCAAGTCTATATCGGAAGAACGTACACCGTTCAGAAGGATAAGCACATTTCCGCCGTCCATTCGCTCAAGTTTTCTGCTGACGGGATTGGTTCGCAAGTCTTCTACCTTCTCCAGCAAATCATGCGCATGACGAGAACTGCGAACTTGCTCATCCGAGAACGTATGAACGGTTTTGTCTACATGGTTCATGATATGAGTGCCGTTCACCTTCACGCCTTTGATCATGTATTCTGCCGGTTCCATACTGATGATGCCAATATCGCCGGCTGAGCATGGTCGGTAAACGGTTTTGTAGCCAACATACGAGCACCTGACAAGCACGGTGTCACACATAACGCTTGCACCAAAAGGGACGGAGAAATAGCCGCTTGCATTGCTGACACCACCAGCTAAGACTGTTGAGTCCGAAGGAGAGAGTAAGGCAATATTGGCGAACGCCACGGCTTGATCTTGCTCGTCATGAACGATGCCGGTCAGATGACGGTCGGTCTTGCAGAGAGGCTCGACGAAGATTTTCTTGTCGGATGGATCACTTGAGTCAAGTTGTGTCCGTATGGGATAAAAACCGATTATCTGCTCCAGGGCATCTGGAATGGACTTACGGACAACGGAGGTGCTTATGTGGTAACTTTCAAGCTCATTGTATATGAACATGATCGTGTACTCATCCTGCTGATCATTGAGATGAAGGAGAACGTCTGAAAGAGGAACGTCATCATAGATGTGGGTGATTTGTTGAGAATGGGCTGTCTTGCCTGTCATGCACAACAGAATTATAAGAAATAATCTTTTCATCGTTTCTGTCTTCTTTTTATTTCACAACGATTTTGTTGGGCTCAAGTTCGATTTCTATAGCATCAAACTGGTTGAGGTTCTCCACAACATTTTCCAAACTTTGTGTCTGGTTCCACACAAAATAAAAACGAAGACGGCGTGCCGAGTCGTTCTTGAATACAACCTCCGCGTGATAATATATGCCTATATCTGACAGGATTTTCTCCAAACCCACATTTTCATACACTTGTTTGCCGTTGGGGGCTACATGGTCTGCCCCAACCTCATCACCTTCAAGAGGTGCAAGAACGGCTATTGAGTCCGAATCCGCTATCTGGGCTGTCTGGCTCTCAGCCTCAGGCATTATTGTGTCTGCCGGATTGGGCAACGCTTTTCCAGCATCTCGAGGAGCAACCGTATTCAAAGTCAATATGTCCTGACTATTAGGCTTGGTTTGTCCTTGCTGAAAAAAACGTACGATGCGAATACCCGCGAAAGCAATGCCGACAGCAAACAGAATACCGGCAAACACTGCAGCCACCTTCGAAAATGACGAACGTAACGAAAAAAATGAATGGAAACGGCGCTTTGGAGATGGATTCTCTGGCAAAGCTATTGGTTTGGAGTCTAATTTCTTTTGTTCAAAACAACGCCATGCCGACTCCGGATCGACCTCTTGCCGAATATGACGATGGTGATAGCCACGTTTGACTGAGGCCATCATCTCATAGGCCTTGCGAATCTCATCATCACGAGTGATGAATGACTGGATTTCCTGTTCGGAATAGTCCTCTGGATTGTCAAGCATTTCCAAAAGACGGATGATTTTGCGATTTGATTCCATAATATCTGCGGTGTTTAGGAACGGTAATGGTTTTGGAGCGTTTGAATTGCCTGGCTCAAGTACTTATATACTGTCTTCAGGTTCATATCCAGTTCTGAGGCAATTTCTTTCAATTTCATACCCTCTTCGAAGCGGAGGCGAAAAATGCTGAGGTGCGGTTCTGCAAGACAGCGGTCGGCCAAGTCACAAACATTTTCATAGTTCAACTGGACATCTGCTGCGTACCGTTCACCAACCAGAGTTTCAGAACAATACAAGTCCTGTAACTGCTCTCTTACCGATTTTTGTCGGATGCGGTTCATGCAACCGTTATGAACCGACCGCAAAAGGTAAGATCTCATCTTGTCTGGAGAAACTTCAACCGTCGACTCCATCAACCTGAGAAACACGTCCTCAACAACGTCCTCGGCTTCCTCGTCATCATACAGTAATGTCCTGGCGAGATGATTCATCTCGCTATAATACTGAATAAAAAGCTGTTTGAGTGTCGCCTTGTCTGTCATCGTTTCTGTATTACAACCTCACTTCGCATGGTAATGAAGCGCCATGCTTTTACCTTATAGACACTTTGGAATCCCTTTTTTCTACAAAAACGTAATATTTATTTTCTTTGTTGCTTTTTCAACAAAAAAAACTTCTTTTTAGTAAGATAAAAAAAATGTAGCCCCGGCACTGAAAAAACGTCAGGGCTTCATAGTTTCCTGTTTCCTCGAAACCACAAAGCCCCATTGCGTTATTTATTTTGCGTCACTTTTACAAGACAAACAAATTTTCACGTTTGACTAGTATTTTACTTCCTCTTCTTCATTCCTTGGATGTCAATTCGAAATAGCAAAGGGAGCGTTCGGTGGTGTAATACACCATGTTGCCGTATTTCCACACCTGGCAGGCTCCCTTGGTCAGACGAATCTGGCGGTCAACGTCGGAACGTCCCAACATCCAAATTTCAAGAGAGTTCTTGTCACGGTTACGGCAAACGTAACGGTAACACTCATCTTCCTGAAGCTGGTAATAGACTTTCTCTCGAGGATAAAAGGCCACCTCATTCAACCGCTGGTCCACCACAACGACATTTCCATTATTCAACTTCACGGGCAACTGCTTCCAGTCACACCATACCGGTTCCAAACGACGGGTACTGTCATTCTTTACGTAGATTGTGTCACGGACAGCCTCGGTTATAAGGCCTTTCTTCGTGTCCCACTCAGACATGTTAATCTCGCTGTCATTGATGTCTCGTTGGAAAACCAGACCGTCATCCTGCAAATACCAAGCCTCCCAAGGAGTGATCATAGCGTCGTTTAGCATTTCGTTCTTTACGGTCAGGGGTTTAAAAAAGAAAGGTTCACCGGTATGTGAATTCAATGAGGCAATAAAAGGGCGGCTGTCCTTCACTGTCTCGCCTGTGCCGCGAACTCCAAACCCCATGTTCAGCATATATATCGTGCCATGCTGACCGAACAGAAAACTTTTAGATGCGCGCTCCGACGGATACTTATACTCCCAAAGTTGATGGAGGTCTTTATCAAAAGCACGTAGACTGTTACGGTCGGAGATGTAATAGCAGGAATCCTGCTCCAGAATGTTGGAACAAAGATGGTTGACTACGGAGTCATCGTATCTCATCACATCATAGCCAATACTGAAGCCGCCTTGAGGGAAAAGGACAAACGACATCGCACCAAACAGAAATCCCGTCATAAAAGAGTCTGCGAAATGAGCCAGTTTCACGCTGCCTTTCGTATAGCCGGTCATGGCAACATGGGTCGTAATCTGCCCCGTAAGCAAGTCAATCAGGCAGATGTCGTCTGCTACAATGAGCAGACGATTGCCTGGCAGTTCCATCACTTCATCCCAGCCCCAACTGTGGTCGATGTTCACCTTGCCCTGCCACCGCTCACTACCGTCACTCAAACGGTGACACATCAGCTTATGGTCTGAACCACCTTTATAACCCAATATCAAATCGAGGGAGTCGTCCATATAGACAGGACGGATTTTCAACTCCCTACGGTAAATACCACTACCGAAGTCAAGTACCTCGACTTTATCCCCCACATTGGCAAACACACCATATTTCGTAGGGATAGCTGTTTTGGCCGTGCCTTTCACTTCATGTGTCCACAACACACGGTTCATTTTCATGTCAAAAAGCGATATCTGTGATTTGCCAGAACTGAATGTGCCAGCACCCACATTCCTGGTCACGATACTGGCATAACGATCGTCGGAAGAGAAACCCACATTCGAGATGCCAGTCTCAAACAGTTCTTCAACTCCCTTGTATTGACGACCGCTCAAGTCACGTGCCAAAGTCACATCTTTCGTCTGACCACACACATCGCATAGCGACATAAAAAACAGCAGTGCCAAGTATAAGATTTTATCTTTCATAGTCTGTTCTGCATTAGCTAAAATAAGCTCAATTTATAAAAAATAGTATGCAAATTTACAATTATACTACCATAACTCCACCCCTTCCAATAGAAATCCAACGTTTTTTAAGATTATTTATACTTTAGTCTCATCATTGAACTCTTTGGTTGTCACTGCCTGTTGAGTGCCACCTATCGGGGAAGTAATAATTAGATTTGGTAGATTTGGTTCGATTTGTACGATTTCCCGACGAATGCGACTTCTCTTGAGGGATTCGCCAACTACGATAGAATAAAAAGAATCACCTCATGCGGAAGCCACAAACATCCCCCGCACAACCATAGCTGTGCGGGGGATGGAACTTTTCGACTGTCTGCGTTTACTCGCCGGCAGCTATGATATTGATTACGGCCACGATGTCGGAGATATCCACGTTGTCGTCCTCGTTCACGTCGGCATCCTCGTACGTGGCTGTGCCGGCTATCTGGTTGATGATGGCAACGATGTCACTGATATCCACGCTTCCGTCGCGGTTCACATCACCTTTCAGCTTCACCACCGTTGACTTCACACGCAGCTTGCCGTCGGTCAGCAGTGTCGAGATGTCCCACTCCTGGGTCTCCGACGGACGCTCCGGGATGATGGTCTTGATGCCAGTGCCCGACACGGTGCCGAGCGATGAGAAGAGAGTGAAGACCGCGTCGTCGGGCAGAGGTGCCGTCACCTTGTCCATGTTCAGCTCCAGCGTGGCGTTGCTCACCGTGAAGCTTCCGGTCACGGCCATGCGGTTATTGCGCAAAGCCGTCCCGTCGTAGTAGAGCGGGAAGGCGATGATGCCGCCGCTGCTCACCGTCGCGCCTCCTTTCAGGTTCAGACGGTAAGAGGTGCCTATCAGCGTGTCGCCGGCCAGGATGGTTCCGCCGTTGTTCACGTTCACCTTCGAGCTGATGCTGCCCTTGCCCATTAAGGTGGCACCGTCACGAACATAATAGGTGCCGCCAGTGGCATGCGTGCCGTTCACAATCAGGCGGCCACCCTCCACGTAAGTGGCTCCGCTATATACGTTCGTTCCCGTCAGACGCCAGTCGCCGCTGCCTTCCTTGTATATCGTGGTCGTTCCGTTATACTTGGAGTTGGTCGAAACCGCACAGTCGTCAATCACGCCCGCAAACGTCTCGTCGGTGTTTGCGCCGCCGATGCGCCAGGTCATCTTATGGCCGGCGGTCTGCTTGCTGCTTCCTGACAGGCTTGTTCCCGACACGCCGCTCAGACCACCGATATGCAGGTCGCCATTGGTCTCCCAGTAGGCCATGCGGATAGTGCCTTTCAGCTCTACCACTCCATTAGGAATGCCCTTGTTCTGAAGCAGGAAGACGGCATCCTTGCTCGTTCCGTTAGCTATGAGACGGCCGTAGAAGTTGGTGAAGTCGCCCTGGAAATATTCCCTCGACCAGTTGGTCTGGTACTCGATGGTGCCGTTGCCGGAGAACGGACTCTTGATATAGCAGTTGCGATGGGGCTGGAAGCCGCTTGTAGTGCCTTCCTCTGCCTCTATCGGGAAGTAGTAGGTGCAGTAGTTGTCGTTGGCGTCGTTCGTCACGAGCGTGCCGCCGGCAAGCACCAGCTTCGACGACACGTCCTGGCCCTCGCCCAGATAGACTTTCTTGTCCTCGATATTGCGGAGATAAGCCAGCTTCAGCGTGCCGCTCCGCAGGATGGTGGCCCCGTCGTAAGCGAAGAATGCTGGGGATGAAGGCTGGACTGTGCCATTGCCGCCAAGGATAAGGTCGCCGCTTCCTTCCACCTTGCCGTTCATCGTCACCGTGGCTGCCTTGGCCTTCACGTTGAATGCGGTGCTGGCATACATGTTGGCACTGCGGTTTGTGGAAGTCGACGCACCGGTGTATTCCCATGTGCCGCCATCCCAGATCCAGTTCTGTCCGAACTCGGAGGATGCTCCAATCGCACTGTTGACGTCGCCGTCCTTCAGCGTGTTGAATGAGAAGGTGCCGCCATGCAGGACGGTCGCACCTTTATAGCTGTTCGTGGTGGTGACGGTGAGCTTGCCGTCGCCGGCCTTGTTCAACGACCCTTCGCCCGAGATGCCTCCGGTTCCGGAGAGGGTGATGTCGCCGTCGGTATTGACCACGGTGGCGAGAGGTGTGACTGTGGTCTCGACATCCACCTTGATGGTGTCGCCACTATCGAACAGCACATTCGAGCCGTCCTTGAACACCTGGTCATTCTCTTTCCAGTTGGTGGCCTCCAGGTTCCACGCTCCGTCTGTCACGGCCCATGTGTAGTCGGGACTGTAGTTGGCGATGTCCACCATCTCCACCTGCTTCGGCTGGGTCTTCACGGTGACAGCGCCGGTATAGTCGGAGTAGGTCTCACCCTTGTAGGCGCGCATACGGACCTGATAAGCGGCTCCAGGCTCGAGTCCCTCGACGTTGTAGCTTTCCGTGTCTGCATCAATCTTGGCTACCTCCACCCATTCGCCGTCTTTCTCCATCTCCAGGGAGAAGCCGTCCTCGCCTTCCGTGAAGTCATACCATTGCAGGCTCACGCTGTGGTCGGTGGACGACGCGTACGACAGCTGCTGGGGCACGCGCAGATAGAGCACGCGGTTCGCCTTGCTCAGCCCGTTGATATAGTTCTCGATATTGGCATAGCCGTTATCGGCGATGCTCATCGCGTCGTTCTTTCCGGGATCCGTGCCGTTGGCGCTCTCCCATTCGTCGGGCATGCCGTCGCCGTCGGTGTCGGCAGGCTTGTCGAACGACTTGAGCCCCCAGGCGGTGGGTGCTCCTATCGAGAGCTGCGACTCGGAGGAGATGATGGCGCCTTCCTTGCCGAACGACTGGCATTGATGCACCATCAGGCAGTCGGCCAGGTCGCGGTAAGGAAGCGACGCACCGACGTCGGGCAGCAGCGAGTCAATCAACTGCGTCGCGCTCCAGGTTGGCAGTTCCGGGTAGTTATAGGGCTTGGAAGCGAACGTAGGGCCGCCGCCATATTCGCTCTTGGGTATCTCATAGGCGTTGAACTTTCCGTCGGCGTTGCGGTCCTGCCAGTTGTCGTTGGCATAGATGCTGAAGTCGCTGTTGCCGCTCGTGATGGCGTTGCCACCGCCGGCAGGGCCGTTGATGAACAGGTTGTTCGTCACGTTCACCCACGACTTGCCCGAGGAGTCACCGCCCATCAGGTAGCAACCGTCCTTCCAGTTGTAGACGATGCAGTTCACGTACTGGCTCGTACCCTTCACCTTGTTGTTACGGGTGCTGTTGTCGCAGTAGAAGTTGCGGTACAGCGTGATGGAGTCGCTCTGGATCAGACCGCCGGCCGAGTGCGTCAGAAGTCCCTGGCCAATCACGCAGTTCGACAGCGTGATATGGGTCGGTGCCGTCCCTTTGCTGTCCCAGTTGATGGAGAAGGTCTCGTCAAGTCCCCACGCAAACGAGCAGTGGTCGAAAATCATGTTCGTGCCGTTGGCCACGCCGGCGCAGTCTTTGCCAGAGGTGCCGCCCTTGCCCATGCGGAACTTCATATACCGCACGATGAGGTTGTTAGCGGAGGAGAACGTCACGCCGTCGCCATACACCACCACGCCCTCGCCGGGTGCGGTCTGTCCGGCTACGTAGAGGTTGGATGCGAAACTCATGCGCGACGTGATATTGATCACGCCGCTCACGTCGAACACGACGATTCGGTTGGGCTGGCTCACCGCCTCACGCAAGGAACCGCTGCCGCTGTCCTTCAGGTTGGTCACGTGATACACGCTGCCGTAACGGCCGCCAACGGCATATCGCCCCCACCCCACGGCACCGGGGAATGCCAGCTGCTTCTGCTGGCCGGCAGCCGGCAACAACGAAGCCAGCAGCAATGCTGATGTCAGTAGTATTTTTTTCATATTGTCAGTTTTTTGTTTAGCAAGTTTTCCGGGCTTTCCGGATTTTCCGGGATATCCGGGTTTTCCGAACTTTCCGGAATCTCCGGTTAGTTCAATCATTCATATATCGGAGTCCGGTTGGGTATGTCCGGAGTCGGTTCCGTGATGTCCTTTCCGATTTCGTTGACCTTCAGGTTGTCGAAATAAGGGGTGCTGGCCTTACCATCTTCCACGTCGGCCAACAGGCCGGCCATACCGTGATGATAGAGGAAGTCCTCCGCTTTCAGCACCTGGACACCGTCAACAAAACCGATAATCTCAGTCCCTTTGAACTGCAGTTTCAAGGTATGCCATTCGTTGGAATGGATGTTCTGAAGCGCGGTCTCGCCCAGGATTTTCTCGCCGCCCTCACTGTCGTCGTTCAGGGCCTTGAGCGTGGCCTGCTGCTCGGCGTCGCCCTCCACCTTCTTCTTGTCCACCTTGCCACGGACCACCACAAGGCGGCAGGTGCCTTTGTCGTCCAGGCGCAGATAATACCCCTTCGGGATAAATCCCCAGCCGAAGCCGAAGTGGTTCAGACGGCCCATCACCGCTGCTGCGTCTCCCTCGTTGAGCAGCACGTCGGCGCTCACCTCGTAGTCGCTCCACTCGTCGTCGCCGATGATGGTGTAATGTTTCCAGTCGGGAGCCCAGCTGATGGTCGGACGGGGCACCACCTGACGAACACAGTAGCCATGACGGAGCGGAGCGGAGACGATTTCAAACGCACCGGCGATGTCGGCGAAGTAATGGGGAAGGTAGCCCCACTGCTCAGGACTGCTGTACTGGTCGAAGTTGTCAAAATAAGGGAACGGGAACGGCTCTGAGGGCGGAACGGCATGGACGGCCTTCTTCTGACCGCGGGTGGTGGACAACGAATAGACGGCATTGGTGTCTACGTCCAGCGTAAACTGCTTCCCGTCGGTCTTGATGTCGTCCAGGCGGACGAACTGATCCTCCGCATCGCTCTTCCATACGCACAAATCCTCCTTCGAGAGCCCTTTGAGTTTGAACGACAACGTCTGCGGCTGTTTCGCCCCCTTGGTCTCGATAATGATGGAATAGTCGTCGGCATCCGGCGCTTTCAGCGTCACCATGGAGCCGCCGCCCTGGAGCAGCTGGCATCCGCTGGGCATATATTTCCACCCGATCTTGGTGAACTGGCCATAGTGGGCATAGCCCCACAGGTTCTCGCGGACGCGGTAATGACCGCTCCAAGGCTCGTAGGCCAAAACCATCGGAGGGTCTTCGGCATAGGGCTCGGTGGGATACAGAGCGGCGATATCGTACCAGTTGACAATCTTGGTCACACCGGAGTTGATGTAGTTCTTATTGAAGCACTCCACGATACCGATCAGGCAGTCATAGCCTTTCAGATACACGTGGTCCTCGGTGTTCCAGATCGGCTTGCCGTACTTCTCTGCGATTTTCTGGTTCTCTTCCGACACGGGGTCAACCTCGTTGAACACGTGGCCACCGATGATGTCGACAGAGATACGCAGGGCCTCGTCAGTCTCCATGTCCTTCACGAAGTTGAGCTTTCCTTTATACCAGTTGTCGAACGCATGAATCTTCACATACTCAAAGCCGTTGTCGTCGAAGGTCTTGCGCATCATCTTCGCAAACTCGTAGCTGTCGCCTTTTTCGTTGCGGCAGCCCATGGCGTCCATCTTCAGGCCATAGTTGCTGTAAAGCCCGCGAAGCCACGACACATAGTAGTCTGCAGCGTCCTGACTCCAGAAATTGCCGTCGCCCACCCATCCGGGAGCGCTCCAGGCTGCTCCGTCGAGCGACAGCTCAGGATTACGTTTCTTGGCTTCCTGCATCACCCACCACGTGTAGCCGCGCTGGTAATTCAGGTCGTCGCGGGTATGCATGTGGGAGGGCATCGAACCCTGGGTGGAGTTGCCGTCGCCGGGCACCTCCACGAGCAGCGTGCTCACCGAAGCGCCGTGCATCGGCTTATATACCAGGTCCAGAATCTCGCTGCGCTGCGGCTCTGGGTAGTCCTTCAGCAGGGCCGACGTGCCGCCACCGCCGTTCACGATGCCGATGCCGTCGAAACGTTTGCCGGCTTTCTTGCCGTTCAGTTCAAAATGCTGTACACTCTCCGTCTGCGCCGTCAGCGACAACACAGAAAACAAAATCAGGGTTAATGTAGTTAGTTTTCGTCTCATTATGATTATGTTAATTATGTTTGCTTCATCCCTGTGCAGACTTAAGCCTGTAGAAATGCGTCATAGTGCGTCTTGCAACGATATCCATAGCCAAAGTAAATACACTATTCACTTCGTAGAATCTTGTCACGATTACCTTCGGTGAATCTCCTACGCCTCAACAATGCTCAAGCAAGCTTGGCATTGTATTCGGCTTAAACGGAGATTTCGGCAAAGTTCAAACAAGTTTGACTTTGCGCTCGCTGCTCCAAGATTTCACTTTTCACTTAAAAATCCTCTTCCTGCTCCATCGCCCACAGTGCGTAGGCGGTCTCATTGCCTTCTTCGAGCACCTCAATTTCCACATCGCCGCTCCGCCCTTTCGACGGGCCGTCGGGAGCGGGTTTGCCACTGCCCGGACCTGAGTCCACCAGCAGGGCATGGCTGAACGTTATGACTGATTCTACACTTGGCTTTATATATTTCGTTTTCATAAATTTTCTTTTTTCTGTTTTTTCCTTATATCTCCAACAGACAAATCCTTTGCAATAAGCATTCACTGAAAAGATTCCCATTGCCCGTCGTGTGGCTCGCGATAGCATCACGGGCCATCAAAGCCTCCGCAACGGCAAGAGTAAATACACTTTTCACTATTCACTCTTCACTTTTCACTTAACAAGCACCTTCTTTCCGTTATGGATATACACGCCACGGCCTGGACGGCTCACACGTTGTCCCTGCAGGTTATACCAGCCGTTGTCCATGCTTCCGCCATCTACAGATGTACGTGCCAGCGGAGTACAGATGCCTGTGGCCTGACCGCCACCGTCTCCGATGACGATGCTGACCACGCCGGCGCCTCTGATCACATTGCCCCTGTTCTCAAAATAGGCAGAGAACGGATCAACGACCTCTCCGTCGCTGCTCACACGGACGAAGGCGTTACCGTCAGCGTTCAGCACGTATCCGTTGGTGATGACAGCGGGCGTGTACGTTCCTTTCATGCTCAGCTGCTGGCCAGTGATGCTGCATTTCGCGTCGGTGCTGAACTCCGTGATGTCACCGCTGAAAACGAGCTCCTTACCGTCAAGATTCCAGTTGTCACCGTAGGACTCGTCGGGAACAGCGATAAGATATGGAATATTGGCCTTGAGCTCGCTCCCGGCGACATAGTCGAAGTGGGCCTTGCCGCCCTCTTCATACAGGAACTGGTAGAGCCAGAAGTTCTTGCCGGTGTCACTGGCGCTTTTAAACCAGTCGACGGGCTCTCCCTCACAGCTGACCTGAGTGGCTTCAAACGGAAGTACCAGCGTGCTCCAGCCGTCTTTGCTGTCTTCCTTGCTTCCTTCGAACGAAGCGGTATAGCTCACGGCGTCGGAGACGAAGTCCCACAGGATATAGAAAGGATAGTTCTGATAGAGATGGATGACGTCGGCCGACGTACCCTTCACCACGTTCTGGCTGGATAGGCTCGACGGCACCGTCTGCCTGTCATCGAAGTAATAGATGCAGTTCGGATTGCTATTGGCAACCACATCCACTCCGGTAAGATCACTTAGATAGCTGAAATCCACAGCACCAACATATGCTGGAATTTTGATGACGCTTTCCTTGGCTACATAGATGGACTCCCCGTCAGCATCGTAACATAGCACACCGTCCGCCACGAAGAAAACAAAGCTGCCTAGCAGATTGTCATCTGAAGGGGTGCCGTTATATACTTCGTATGCGTATTCTGTGCCAGGCGCAAATCCTGATTTGTTAATAGAGAAACGGCTCTGTCTGCCGGCTGCTATAGAGTAGCTATAGTAAGAATACCTTGTGTCACCCTTCATCTTTATACAGAACGGTCCACTGAGGGTTGCGTCGGTCTGGTTATTAATAGTGAACGTTCCTGTAAGACTGCCGGAGGTGATGTAGTTCTTTCCGTCTGACTCAAACATGTTATCAACGTCAAACGTAAGGAACACGCCTGTTTCGGGTTCTGCTGAAGCTAAGGATATCACAGTGGCCGTCCCAAGCAGTTTGCTGCACACGTCTCCGCTGATTTCCCAGAAGTAAAGCGTGTGTTCTCCAACACTCGTCGGGGTGAAATAGAAATAGGCGGTGCCGGGTCCGTTGGCATAGGTATAGACGCCGGCAATGGTGCTTTCCAGATTGCTTGCCACGGACTCATAATCATAGTTTTTCAGGTCACCAGAATAGTCGGCCACCATCACCACCATCCCGTTGTATTCCTCATCGGTGTTGTTCTGGAACGTGGCTTTCACTTCCTGGAATGTACCGGTATAACCCGTCCCGGTGAACGCTGCACCGGTCACGCTGAGATCGCATTCCTTCGGATAGACCTCCACGCTGGCGACCGCGCCGTTCTCGATGGTCACCACGGCATAGTTTCTCTTGTAGCCATTTGCCGGTCCCCACTGGCTCAGGTCGTTGCTCGCAGTGGTACTCTGCACACCAGTGACGGTGTAGGTGCCGTCAGAAAGTTCGGCTGCCAGCTGGTTGTGCGGGATGCTGGGTGAATAGTAATAGCCGCTTTGAAGTCCGGAAGCATTGGTGATGCGGTAAATCCAGGACACCTTACCCTCGCTGTTCACCACGCCGAAGCTGTAGTATATCGTTCCGAGCGTCTGCGTCGTGTTGTTCGACATGTTCATGGAAAGATTGTTTCCACCGTCGGCCACATTGCTGACGGTCAGCCCGTCGGTGCCGGATATCGGCTCTGTCGCCTCGGGCTGAAGGCCGATCAGCGCGTCCTGCATGAAGGAATAGCCGTCCTCCGTGCTGCTCGCACCGGCTCCGTCGTTACTCTCGGAATTGAGCACGGAGAGGGAGAAATAGCCGTTGTACGTTCCGCCCCAGCCCCAGTTGATGTGGTAAAGACCATCGCCGTCATAGCCGTCGCAGATAAAGGAATGTCCTCCGCCGGTCGACTGTCCGGAATACAGTACGGGCCTGTTTGCGGCCAGCTCGCTATAGATGAGCGCTTCCCACTCTGTGTTGGTATAGTCGCTGCGGTCAGCCAGGTAGGCGTTGGGATTATAATGGAAATAGTTGATGAAGGCCTTCAGGGCGTCGGGCGAGGAGGCCGACGAACCGCCGGTGCCGTAGTTCATCTTCGCGCCCTGACCGCAGTAGCGCATCAGCGTGCCCACGGCCTGAGCTGCGGCCGAGTTGACATCAGTCAGGTCAGTGCCGATATATTCGTCTTGCATAGCGTCCCAGTCAAAGGTGATGGAAGGCAGCTCGGCAAGTGTGCCGATGGTCGAGTTTGACGTGTACGAAGGCACGGCAGTGGTAGCATTCCGAGGCCATTTATGATAGTACATCACCTGTGCCATAGCAGTGGCCACGCAGCCCGTCAGGCAGTGACGGGTTTCACCGTCTGGATAGTTATAATTCGGGCAATTCCAGTTATAGGCTTCTCCCGCTGCCGTCTTGATACTTCCCTGGTTCCATTCCGACGTGGTCAACGGACTGATGGGCGACTTCACCGACACCGGGGCTTTCTGCTTCGAGATTTTCCTGGCACCTCCCGCATTGGCATGCTGAACCAGACGGCCCACATTCGTCACCCAGGCCTTCACATTATCGGGCATATTGCCAAGGTCGAACGTTCCATCATAGCCATAGGCCAGCACCGGATCTGTCTCGTCTGAATTTGCAACAAGCACAAATCCGCCGTCACTGGCGTTCACGGCATAAAGGCCGTCGTTCACTTTCTCTGCCCGCAAGTTTCTCAATTTCTGAGAGACGCCCCTGCGGCCGGACTGATGACGGCGGGCACTTAAAAACTCTCCCGCACGGCTGACTGCCTCCTCCTGGCTGATCTGAGCAGACGCACCGACCAGCAGGACCAGATAACAGCAGCAAAACATTAAAATTCTCTTCATAAGTTTGTATTTTTTTATTTCTTCTATTTCTTTCAACCACCCTTGTATCTCAGCTCTAAACTCTAAACCCTCAACTAATAAAGTTACAAAATTACGAAAAATCCCCCACAACCACAAATAATTACATAAAAAACAAGCGCTCATGAAAAATCAGGGCAGACAAAACGGATATTCTTGCCTGTCCTGATGATTAAAAAGATAACGGATTTGTCTGAGTCTACCATGGGAAAAGCGTTCGTTTTAACGTCATTTTCTTTTCTGAATCGTACACAAAATCTTTGAAAGAAAACTATTAATCAAATATACCATCAACAAAGATAATCCCACGGCCTTCCAGGCTGGTAACCACCTCACCCCGCCCCACAAACCTCCCCGGTGTTGAGAGGATACCGCCCGTCTGACCCGTCCGACTTGTCCGACCCGTCCGACCTGTCTGACCCGTCCGACCCGTCTGACCCGTCCGACCCGTCTGACCCCATCACCAACATCCACTCTCAACTCCCCACCATAAAAATTGTAAAAACTACACTTATAAACCTTTCATTATCAATTACTTAATAAAAGTTAAAATTACAACTTTTCTACAAAAATATTTGTTCGTCACAAAAAAACTTCGTAAATTAGCACTCGAAAAGATCGGATGGTGTCCCGCCACCCGATAAGTTCAAACAAAAGGCCTATCGGGACTGTGGCCGTCTATGGAGGAATATTACTATGAAGACCGTGATGAACTATGACGATGAGTCCTATGAACTCGACAACGTCTACAACGACGACGACATGTATGGCGAATGGTACGGATACCGTAACACGCCCGCTCAAACCGACGACACGCTCTATCTAATCTCTGGCAACGAAACCTCGATATGGTACAACTAACACAAATCTAACAGGGAACGAAAGCCGCAGGCATCAGTGCCTGCGGCTTTCCTTTTTTCTTTACTTATTTTGTCCTTCCAGGCAGGGCAACACGTTGTCGATTGCACCACCCCATCATGTATCTGTCTGACCCTTACCACAGCGACGTCTACTCCTCCGCGGCCAAGGCCTCGAGGAACGCCTCTTCCTCTTCCAGCTCCTCGCGCTCGCGGGCCTCGCCGTGGTCCACGCCCGTGCCGCTCACGGGAAGCTGCTCCAACAGCAGGCTGCCCACTGCCTCATGCAGCACCGTTTCGGGTTTTTGATATGTTCGCTTCATCTTAATCTGTTCTGTTATATTGTTTTCTCTCAGAAAGTTACAGTAAACAGCGAAAAGTCCATCCACAAAAGTAAATAAACTTTTCACTGTTCACTTTTTCACTATTCACTTAATTACCACTTTCTTGCCATTCACGATATAGATGCCCTTGCCCGGATTCGTCACACGGCGGCCCGACAGGTCATAAACCACGGCTGCCTTACCCGCAACATCACCCTGAGGAGCGTTGATGCCGGTAGGTGTATCGTCGTCCAGCTCGTCAGCACCGAACACGATTCCCTTCACGTCCTGACCCGACAGCTGCAGATAGCCCTTCCCATAAGCCACCGTACCGTCGCTCTTCAGCTTGTAGAAACCGGTCTTGCCGTTCACCTGGTTCAGCACGTAGATATCACCGCTCTCGCCGGTCATCCCGCCTTCAGGAACGGCTTTCAGGTCGTTGCCGCTCAAGCTGGCTGCGCTGCGCACCATCGTCCCGGCATAGATATAGTCGGAGGCCAGGTCATTATCTCCCTGCTTGCGGAGCAACACGGCCTCACCGGCAGGAACAGCGTCAACCGCAGTCAGATCTACCGACTTGCCGTCGGCGTTCAAAGCCACTGCATACATGTCCAGTCCGCCGAAAGAAAGACCCACCTTACTATAGGCAAAAGTAGAAGCATCGAGCGACGAGAGCTTCGTGCCTATCTCGGAGTCGTAGCTGATGGAAGCGGAAGTAGCTCCCGGATAGGACGACTGAACCGTCAATGTGCCCGGCTCAGTAAACGTATAGGCAAAGTCGGACTTCGTCTGAGGAACGCTTACCTTCACATTGTCAATCGTAAAGAAAGAATAAGTTTTGCCAAGCTCCACGTACACGCCCTGAATGCGCATGTCGGCTGCCGAGCCCACGGCATAGGCTCCACTTGCAATCACCAGCCCGCACGACTCTTTCAATGAGACGGTGTATGAGACGGTTCGATTGGTCCGGTCAACCGTAAATGCATAATGGTACCACGGGCCGGTTGCTTCTCTCGGATTCGGGTCGTTCACGGTAAACGAGCCGCCGTCTCCCTCAACCGTATACACCTTGCCGTAATAGCTGCCGCCGGTCATCTTGAACAGATAGTTCGTGCCGACACTGAAGGTGCTTCCCTGCGTGCGCTCACCGAACAGATAGAGGGCATTATCGGCTGAGCCACTGGCATTGGTATAATGCATCCGGGCATCAAATTCCAATGTGTAGACTTCCTCATTGCCGTAAGGGTCGCTGCCGGAGGCATAGAAGCTCGTATAGGCACTGCGTGTGCCTGTTCCGCCGTTATTATTCACGTTCACATACTTTCCGTATGTCGCATCGCCCTCAACGAGTGTGATGTCAAGCTTGTCACCACTGACTGCCGTCCAGGAGCTCGCATCGGTGGCGGACTCATAGTCGAGGGCAAAAATCTCGCCGGAAGGAACGGTCTTATAAACATAAATATTATCGATATTCGTAGTGCCGTTTCCGCGCCCGTCTAGGACAAACAATCCATAAAATTCGGAAGAGCTGCCGTCTGGCAGTGCAAAGGTTCCTTTAACAGTCGAACTGCTTTGGACTATCGTATAAGTGACCGTCCTGGCTGTCTGGTCAACATCCAGTTTATAATGGCTCCAGCCAGCACTGATGTCAGCCGTCTCACTTTCATTGATCGTGAACGCCTGGCTGTTTGCCGCTTTCATACGGAAAAGATAGTTCATGCCTGTCGCATTGCAGTTCCTTCCGTTATAATTATATCCGATATTTTTTGTTGTGGGAATTACGGCGCCCTTGCTCATGACGACAAAGTCAGTCTCGCTTCGGTCGGCCACATTGCCTGCCTTTACATATGCGTCAAACTCAACTGAATAGGTCTCAACAGAAGTGAGGTCCAAGTTAAAAAGCGTATACGCTGAGCGGTTTGCTGCAATATTGGTGTTTGCCATCGTATGATGAATATAATTGCCATAATTGGCATCTCCTCCGACCAGTTCCAATATACCGTCGCCGTTTGTCCAGGAACTTGCATCTACGGCCTGTTCATAGTCCTCAACAAACAACCGGTTCTCATCAACCGTTTCTGTCCTTCCGTCAAGACTCGTAAAGGTGGTGCTGACCGATACAGGTCGCTGTGCCACTCCGTTCAAGGTGTACGCCCCCACGCTGACATCCACATGCGGCATATACACATTACCCGGCTCTGCGACAACCCAGTCCGTGCGGGCTATATCCGGATTCACCACATTGCCGTCTCCGGTCTCTATCTGGCTCATGTCGTTGAACTGTTCCAGATAGTCTGGGAGATAATAGCCGAGATGGGGGGGCTGGTTGTAAGCCACGTTCTGCCAGGCCACACTCAAACGGTACACATGGTCGTGCATCAGCGTCGGAACACGGTAGGAGGTCGGTATCACCGTAGAGAAGATATTGAGTGTCGTGTTGTCGCTGGTGTCATAAAGAATAAGCTCTTCGCGCCAGTCCCCGAAGATGTCGGCGGAGAGACAGGGGGTGTCCTTCGTGCCGTTGCAGGATCCGGAGCTGCCCAAGTTGGTAAAGCGGGTGCCGCCCACGCCAAGGTCGGTCACACTGCAGTCGCGCCCAATTTTCGCAATCGACGTACCGGAGGAGAGGTTGTCGTAGGGCTCACCGTCCCAGTAGGTACGGAAATTCATGCTAACACCTTTCCATGACATCGTCGTGCCGTCCATGAAATGAATATTGTCGACTTTAGCCGACCAGTATTCGAAACCGCGCTTCTGAGGAAAGATATCAGCCGACAGGCCTCGCCCGTTATCGCCACCGCTGGTGGAGAAGTCCAGAATCTCGCCGGTGCTGGCATCTCTCAGGTGGTGACCGTAATGGGGGCCGTCCTCATGCACCATGAAGAACTCCAGGCCAGGACGGTCGGGGTCCAAGTCTGAAAGATGGTGGGCATCACCATGCTGAACGCCGGTGGAATAGCGCAAGGTGCCGTCGGCATTGACGGCAGCGCCTCCGAACAGGATCTCGTCTGTGCCGTCACCGTCGGTATCGCCAGCGGCGATGCTGTGCGTGCCCTGGCCGTAGGCGGTGTAATAGGCGGTGGCATTTACGCTCCAGGCCGACTCCTTCACCTTGTTGGTGGAGCAGCTGTAGTTGGTCACGTCAAAGGAGTCGTTATCGTTTGCCTTTGGCTTATAAAGCTTATAGGTGCTCTTGGAGTCTGAGTAATGAACCCAGCGGTTGGTCAGACGTGTTCCGTCAAAGTCCACTGCCCAAAGAAACGCATAGGTGTAATAACCGCGGGTGAACACGCCGCTGGCTTTCTTCACCGCACCGCCTAGATGGGCGACGGTGGCAAGATAGCGCTCGCCACGGTTGCCATAGGTACCGATATCCGTGTTGCCGGAACGGTCGTCCCAGTCGAAGGTGCCGGCGGCGTCGCTCAGTCCTAACGTTGCGTTACGGGTCGGTAGGTAGGGAATCGTATGGATAGCGGCGCCGGTCTCGCCGTTGAACACGGTCAGGTACTCATGACCGCCGTTGATACGTCCACCGCTGGTTCGGTAATCTGCGGAATTATTCACATTGCGAATGGTCGTGTTCGTGGCGGCAGCACTCACGTAATTGCCCCTGCCGTCCACACTGCCGGGAGCGGTCTTGCACATCAGCTCGGACTTACCGTCGCCGTCGAAGTCATAAACCAGGAACTGGTTATAATGTGCGCCGGAGCGCATGTTGATGCCGAGGTTGATGCGCCATAGCCGCGTGCACCCGTTGGCCTTCGTGGCGTCAAGCTTGTAGCAGTCAAAAATTGTCTCGCCGGTAAAGCCGCCCTGCGAGTTGTCCTTCGCATTCGAAGGAATCCATTTCACGATCAGCTCATACTGGCCGTCACCGTCCACATCACCCACAGAGCAGTCGTTTGGGGTGTAGGTGTAGCTTTCGCCGTTGACAGAACCGGCTGACGGCTGGTCCAGCTTCACCTTCAGATATGACTGGGCCCAGGGCTTCACGGCTGACGAGGTCTCGGTCAGCACCCCGTTCTGATAGGTCTTCACCTGATAGCTCGCGCTGCTGCCGGCATCATCCAGCTCAAGGAACGTGGCTCCGGTTATCCCGGCAGCCACGGTCGCTCCGTCGCGGACGATATCAAAGGATGTCTGCATGTCGTCTGTGCCAAGCAGTCGCCAGCTCACATAATGCTTACCACCACAAGGTATCACAATCAGTCCGCGGTCCAGACGCTCCATCTGACTCACGGGGGTCACCTGAGTGAACTGCGCCCGCATCGGAACGAGCGGAAACGCTGTCATCAGGACAACTGTCAATAAGTTTGTCAATAGTAGTTTTTTCATTATCTCTATAATTAGTTTGTTATAAGTAGAGACGCGCCGTGGTGCGTCTGGTATCTTTTCTCGTCATGTGTAGGGGCTTACGTCATGTATGCCCGAATCACTCAACATTTGTGCAAAATTAATGAAAATCCCCCACTCCGGCCTTGTCGGATAGTCCGATTTTCATGGAAAATTATTCAAAAAAAAACTATTACATAAAGAAAGGGGGGTCAGCACCATGCCGACTCTCCCCTTTCTTGATTTCATGATAAACAGTCCTTACCACAGCGGCCTCTGCTGCTCGGCAGCCATGGCCTCGAGGAACGCTTCTTCCTCTTCCAGTTCCTCGCGCTCGCGGGCCTCGCCGTGGTCAACGCCCGAACCGCTTACCGGAAGCTGCTCCAGCAGCAGGCTGCCTATAGCGTCATGCAGCACCGTCTCCGGTTTCTGATATGTGCGCAATGCCGTTGTTTTCTGATATACTCGTTTCATTGTCTTATCTTCAAGTTTTTTTGTGAACAGCGAAAAGCCTATCCACAAATGTAAATAAACTGCTCACTGTTCACTTTTCACTTTCACTTAATTACCACTTTCTTGCCGTTCACGATATAGATACCCTTACCAGGCTTCGTCACACGGCGACCCGACAGGTCATAAATCACAATCGGCCTGTCTGCCTCATCATCATTTACACCGATGATGCCGGTAGGCGTGTCGTCGTCGAACATCGACAATGCCTTTGTCGTTATGCCGCTAATCTCAAGATAGCCACGGCCGACAGTCACGGTTCCTGTATCATTCAGCATGTAGAAGCCCACTCCGGAAGCACCGGTATTAAGAACATAGATATTGCCGTTTCCATACACGGTCTCCGTAGTTGGAATCAGGTCATTACCTGCCCAATCTGAAGCATTCGTCACTATCTCAGAGGCAAAAATCTCTCCAGCAGTACCCTTGATAAGTCCGGCGGTGCCTTGAGGCAAAATGCCGTCGCTCACGAGCGTGGTCGTCACGTTCTTCTTGTCGCTGTCTACCGCTACCTTATAAAGTTCCAGTCCGCTCTTCGAGAAGTCAAGCGATGCCAGCTGGTAGTTCAGCGTGCTGTAACCCAGCGTGCCCACCTTGGCGCCTATCTCAGAAGTATAGCTGGTGGACGACGACATACAGCCGTCATAACTTGCTGTCACAGTCAACGTGCCAGGCTCTGTGAAGGTGTAAGTCGACAGGTCGGTGGCTTCCTTCGTAGACGTGATATAGATATTGTCAATCTTAGTGTCGCCATAGCCTCGGCCGTCAAGCACAAAGATGCCGTAGGCTTCTGTGCTCGTGCCGGAAGGGATGGAGAAGGTGCCGCTGGCCACGACTGTTGTGCCTTGCGTCAAGGTGTAACTTGCTGTTCTTGCCACTTGATTCACCACGATATTGTAATGTATCCAAGCTTTGCTGATTGAGACTGCTGTTGTCTCATTTATCGTAAAATCCTGGCTGTTGGCTGCTGTCATGCGGTAAAGATAGTTTGTTCCTGCCGCATTACACTTATCACCATTGTAACCATATCCTACATTTCTATTAGTAGGAATGACTGCACCCTTGCTCATCACGACAAAATCCGTGGCACTCCGGTTTGCAGTATTTCCAGCTGTGATATAAGCGTCAAAATCAATTGTATAATTGTCAACATCTGAAAGGTCTGTAGCAAACAAGGTATACATGGATCGATTAGCTGCAATAGTGCCCATATTATGGTGAATGTAATTCCCATATGTTGCATCTCCTGTCACCAGTTCAAGTGTTCCTCCACCATTTGTCCAGCTGCTCGCGTCAGTGGCACTCTCATAATTCTGAGCATACAAGTTAGTCGTCGTGCTGGTCTTGTAAACATAGATATTGTCTATTCCAGCTCCACCAGGTGCATAGTTATACCGACCGTTGCGCACATAGATGCCGTCGCAATAAGCACTCTCGCCGTCGGGAAGCGTGTATGAGCCGGAAGTAACCACATCTGTGGAGCCTTTCGGACTGATGGAGTAGCCTACTGTTCCAGCACTGGCATCCACACTGAGCGTGAAGTGATACCAGGTGGAGTTTGCCAGGGTGACTGTATTTGACGCATCCTCGTTGATTGTGAATGTTGTAGAACCCTCACCTCGCATCATATAGAACAGATAGGGATTATGTGTCCACTGGGAACTCGAGTTATAATTATATCCCCAGTTGTATTGCCATGATGCTAAATGGCTCTCACTCATCACCACAAAGTTGGTAGTTTTCGATGCATTGTTGAAGTAAGCGTCAAATTCTATATTATAGTTCATCACGCCGTCATAGTCTGCAGTAATCCTTGTCCAGTCACCACGGTCAGCTGAAGACTGCATACCAATACACTGACCATCGCTGTTGGTATAAGTCGGAGTGAAGATATAACTGTTGTTATTGTTCACCCAATAGTCTGACGAAGTCGTGCTGCCCTCAAAGTCTTCGAAGAACAAAGTGTTGTCTATTGCTGTCTCTGTACCATCCAATGCGGTGAACACAGCCGAAAGATTCGGAGTCACTGTGTTTCCGTTGTAACTGAACGTGTTGTTCGTGATGCTCACTGTTGGATAATACACGTTCAGGTCGGTCTCGTTCCAAGATGTCCGTGCAATTTCAGGAGCAGGGCACTCCACAGCCACGCCGGTGCCAATCTTCAGATACCAACTGCCGTCGTTCCATACCAGCTCGTAAGTATAGTTGTCCAGTCCCTCGACAACGAAATTGGTGAAATCGGCCTCATTGGTCATTGTGCCGAGAAGATACATTCCGTCGGCAAGTGTGCCCTGAGGTACGAATTCCAGGACTGGTTTCAAGTATTCCGGGCCGTAAGTCTCCCAATTTTCTCCCGACACACTGTTGCCTGCGAGTGTCTCAACATTCACATGGTCGGCTGTGATGTTGTTGCCGAACACGTCTATCTGAAGGCGGGCTCCATAATTCATCGTCAGCATTGTTGTGGTGATGTCACCCTTGCTGCCCTCGCCACCAGGAGTGATGGTGGAGGCATACAGCGATTCGATTCCGCCACCGAAAGTGCCGCCGTTCGTGTTCAGCGTAGTAAAGCGGTTCATCCATACAGGACTGCTCGACAATGTGCCGTCGAACTCAAGGGTACCGGCCCATATCTGGGTGTTGCCAGTGTAAGTATGAGTGTTGGAGGCCATCTTCAGGATTCCGTCACCCTGCTTGACCATGTGCATGCAGCCGGTCAGCGCGCCGCCGGTCAGTGTGTGGGTGTAATAAGTGCGGTTGATGGCAGGCAAGTTGGAAGCACCAATATTGCCGTCTGTCTTCACCTTCGTACCGCTCGTGCCGTTCACGTCTGTGCCTTGAACCCAGCTCGGTGCATTGTCTATAAGCACCCAAGGAGCAGCGCCGTCACTCACGCTTATGGTCATGTTGCCGGTCTCGGCCATCAGCAGCTGCTTGTCGTTATGGGTTGAGCTGATGCTGCCACCATTGCCGATTTCTGTCCTGCCCTGCATCGTATATGGCGGAGGGGCCACTGTATATCCTTCCAACTCACCGAGGAAATAGCTGACGTGAGGCGGCTGATTGTAGGCATGCATCTGCCATACCATCGCCTGGCGGTACTGGTGGTCGAACCATAGGCTCGGCATATTGTAGGAGGTTTCCATTCCCGTAGTATAAACACGGACGTTCTGACCGCATCTCAAGACAATTTCCTCGCGCCAGTCACCTATCAGGTCACCCTGGAAGCAAGGAACATTCTTCGTCCAGCTGTTCATATTGCAGTCTGAAGATGTGAACAAACGACCTACACCGGGCTTATCAACTTTGGCGTTACCCTCTGTTCCAGGAGAGTTCAGTATCTCGGAACACAGGTCACCATCCCAGTAGATACGAAAGTTAAGGTCGCTCCAAGCGATAAAATCACCAAGAACGGACAAACTACCATTGGTCACACTGCTCATCATCGAAGAAGCGACCGAACGGCCCTGACTGCCAGGATAGCCGTTAGTGAAATTAGCCATCAGGCAGCGGCCGTCATCGCCCGTTTTGCCCTCTCCATCTGGATTTGTATGTTTCCACAACACCTCACTCGTGGTAGCGTCACGGTAGTTGCTGCCCCAATAAGGGTTTTCTTCAAGGCACCCAAAGAACTCCAAACCCTTGCGATAAGGGTTAAAATCGCTTACATGCTGAGCATCACCATGACCAAAACCACTGGTGCTCAACCCCTTACCATTATCATCTATCACCATGGAACCATACACAATCTCGTCGCGACCGTCTTCATCGACGTCGGCTATGAGATAATTATGATAGCCGTTGCCATACCAGGGACTGCCCGAGTTATTGCAGGCCCATGTCCATGTCTGGGTCCACTGATGAGAGCTGCGGTTCAAATCCATCGCACACATCTTATGGCGGGTGTAAATTCCGCGGCCCAAGAACAGACTCGGTTTGCGGCCGTCAAGATAGGGGGCTCCCATAAAATATTTACTGGAGCGGTGTCCGTAGTTGTCACCCCAGGCCGAGGCACTTTCTCGTGTCAGCGGGTAAGTTGTCACTTGATAGGGATTTCCCGTCTGACCGTTCAGATAAATCAGGTATTCGTTTCCTGTATTCGTATAGGTCATATTTGCGGTATGCGTCACCGAATTTCGGGTGTTCACGCTGCTGCTGCCTATCAGATAGGTGCTGCCGTCTGATTTGTGGATGATCATATTGTCGGCACCACGTAACACCACCTCTGCCTTGCCGTCCTCATCCCAGTCATAGGCGATGATGTTCTGCTCTGTGTTGCTGCCGCTCACCATGTTCGGGCCCAGGTCTATCCACCACATCCTTGTGGCGGCACCGGTCTGCCAGTTCACGTCATAAACATCAAATATGGAATATTCTGTTGTGTTGGACGCCAGATACAAGTCGTCGTCATCTGTTGTGTTGATGCGCTTGATGATCATTTCAAGCTGGCCGTCACCGTCCAAGTCGGCGAACTCCGCGTCGTTATTCTGGTAATGGCTGGTCACGTCATTCCCGTTGCGGTCATACACATTGGACAGAACAATGTCCAGATAGCCGGTCGGACAACGGACATCATATTTATAAACATACTGCGGCCAGGCTTTCACCGCTGTACACTTCGTCTGCTCCACGCCCTTCACTACCGCAGCAACCTGATACTGGTTGCTGGAGTTGCCACTCACGCTATAACTCGTGGTCGTCAGGTTGGAAGCCACTTTCGTCCCGTCTTTATAGACGTTGTAAGTCACGTCGAAATACTCATTGGCCAGACGGCGCCAGGTCAGCAAGTTCGTCGTACTGCTGCCGGAGGAACCGGTCTGCACAACCACCAGGCCTCGGTCAAGGTTGTCCGTCTTGCGCTGCGCATTGGCGTTCATGCAGAAAAAACACAGTATCGCCAAAGCAAAAATCAGTCGTTTCATTGTAGTTGTTAAGTTTTTATTTGTTTTTAGTTAAGATCCTCAACTTGTGTGGTCAAAAATTACGAGTCAAAAAAAACGGGAATCATAGTGCCGCTCCGCCACGGAACAATCCTACAATCCCCGATATGGTAAGTGTTATTCTGTACAGCCAGAAACTTATATTTTGTCAGTTTTTTAGTTTAAAAGGTTACATCCTGAAATCCATATTCTGTAAAACTATGCAAATTTAGCACATTTTCCCCACTAAAAAAAAACGATGACGTAAAAAAAACACGATGTAAGTAAAAATGAAAAACAATGCCGTTGTTTTGACAACCACTTGATTGTCTCACACCCATTCTCTTTAGTGTACCACTCCTTTTTTATTTTATTTATCCTGCGATACCATCCGTATGGTTCTTTAAACTTTAAACATTCATCTTTCAACTTAAATTTCCATTTAGATACCTCACCACCGTCGAGTTCCGTTTCGTCAGGTACTTCCGTGCAGCTTTTCGCAAGTCCTCCGGAATAATAGTCTGGTAGCGTGCCACTTCATTATTTATCCACTCTGCGTCGCCGTAAGCCTCGTAATGCGCCAGGTTCTGAGCCCGCTGAAGATAGTTGATGCACTGTAACTCGTGGTTGGACTCAAATTTGTTCTTCAGCTTCTCCAGTTCACGCTCGTCGCTCAAATCCGAAAGCATCGGACGGATCTCATCCCATATTGCCTGCTCACAGGCATCCACGTCTGAACCTTCGGGCAACACGCCCTCTATCAGCAACAAGCCACCATCCACGCGCCCAATCACAGAGGCGTCGATCGACAAAAACAACTGACGGTCCTCAACCAGATGGCGGTAGAAACGGCTCGACTTGCCGTTGGCCATCACGTCGCTCAGCATATCGCAAACACGGAACTCTGGGGCGCTCGCCGACGGTATGTTGAACGCAATCACAATCACGCTGTTAGAAACTTGTCTACGCACTGTCCGCCTACGCTGGCGTTGCTGCCGAGGCTCCTGCGCTATCTCGGCAGGAGAAGGGTATGCTTCGGCGTCTGTCAGCCCCAACAACGGAATACGCTCATCAACATCGATGTCACCATACCATTTCCTCACCAGCTCCTGCGTGCGCTCCCAGCTGATATTCCCGTCCACCGCGATTATCGCATTATCCGGACGGTAGAAGCGGTGGAAGAAAGACTTCACCTGATCCATCGTGGCGTCAGCGATATGGCTCAGTTCCAGCCCTATCGTAGGCCAGCGGTAAGGATGAACCTTATACACCGCGTCGAACAAAATATGCCCCAGGTCTCCGTAAGGCTGGTTCAGGTAGTTCTGCTTGAACTCCTCCATCACCACCTTACGCTGAACTTCCAGCGACTCGGGAGTGAAAGCCAGAGAAAGCATGCGGTCGCTCTCAAGCCAGAAGGCCGTCTCGATGTTCTGAGCCGGAACGGTCACATAATAATTCGTGAAGTCGGCGTCGGTGTAGGCGTTGTTCTCACCACAAGCCGACTGCAATTCCTTGTCGTAGTCCGCCACATGAATCGAGCCGCCGAACATCAGGTGCTCGAACAGATGGGCAAAACCAGTATGTTCCGGGGACTCGTTGCGAGAGCCCACCCTATACAATGTATTGACCGCAACCATCTGGGTGTTACGGTCTTCGTGGTGGATCAGCCGCAGTCCGTTATTCAGTGTCGTCCGATTGATCTTCATTGGTGTCTAATCCGTTTGTGGCCATGTCATGCTGAACCTTCTTCCATTGCTGCTTGGCAAGCTCCTGCATGTCCACAACCTCGTCTTTCTCGTCCACTATCTCGAAGCCCAGCATCGTCTCAATCACATCTTCCATCGTCACGATACCGCGCATCGAACCATATTCGTCGATAATCACGCTGATATGTTCCTTACGCTCAAGCAACTTCTCCCAGATGTTCGACACAGACTCATCCTCGGAGAATGTCAAGACTGGACGGCGCATATCCTTCAACGGGATGTCAAACTTGTCTTCGGCCATCCGCTCCAGGATCTCCTGCTTCAGCACGTAGCCGGTCACGTAGTCGTCGTTCTCCTCGCTGTACAGAGGAATACGCGAGAACTGGCCGAAGTCCTCCGACTCGTAAAACTCCTTGATGGTCATGTTCTCCTCGGCCATCGAAACCACGCTCGAAGGGGTCATGATCTCGTGGGCAGTCACGTCGTCAAGACGGAGCAGATTCTGAATCATCTTGTTCTCCTCTTTCTCCAACACGCCCTCCTCGGCACCGGTCGTCACCATCGCGGCTACCTCCTCACGGCTCACAACCGTCTGGTTGCCGTTTTCCGAAAAACGGTGGGTGAACTTCTGCAAAGGCCACACCACAGGATACGTGATGAATATCATCCCCTTAATCATGCTTGAGGCGGGGATGCAAAGCTTGCGCCAATACGACGAGCCCAGCGTCTTAGGGATAATCTCACTGAACATCAATATCAGAAACGTGAACACACCGGAAATCACACCGACGCCAGTGGAGTTGAAGAGGCTCGCGGCCTGGGCACCTACCAACGATGCACCAACCGTGTTGGCTATCGTGTTCACAACCAATATCGAGGATATCGACTTGTCGATGTCGGTCTTCAGAGTTTTCAGACGAGAAGCGCCTTTCACGCCCTGCTGTTCAAGTGTGTTTATATAATTCATCGGTGTTGAAAGCAACGTGGCTTCCAACAGAGAGCAAATCGACGAGATGACGATTGCCAATACTATGTACAAAATTAATAATGTTGTGTTTCCCCCGTTATAGCCTATGCTAAACAACATTTCCGCGGGGTAAGGGTCTGAGTTCATTGAGTTTGAAATTTAAAAAAATATATCGACAACAAAAAGCATAGGAGCAAAACTCTCTGCTTATGCACTGCATAACAATACTACAGTCTTGTCTTCTCGTCTTCTTGTCTTCTTTTATTCATAAATAATCAATTAGTCTGAATGGAGAAAGAATATCCTCCGTTTGTTTCTCCTGCAAAGCAGATGCTCACGTCACGGCCAAGGCTGTCCTTCGACAGGTAGTTGTTCTCATCCACCATCTCGTAGCGTACCTGGTCCTTGCTCTTCAACATAAAGTCATCGTACAAAGCCTTGTCATACACCAAGATGTCGATGCGGGAGCCTTTGTCGTCAAAACGGTCAATCACGCCAACTCCGTCATCGCCCTTCTTCGTGAACGCCGTCAGGTCGCTCTTCGAAGAATTGAAGTCCACATTGTAGCCAAGGTAATAAACAACCGGGGCACTCACATAGTTCTCGTCTGCGTCGGGAATGGCCTCATCAGCGCCATTTTCTCCTGCCTCGGCCATTTCCTCAGTTGTGGCTTCGTCCTGGTATTCGAAGTCAGACTCTTCGGCGGCTGCCAAGTCCACCATCTCCTTCAAGCCGTAGCTCTGCCAGGGGTTATACTCAGTTCCCTCCCCTTCTTTCTGACGCTCGTATTCCACCAAGTCGGCCAAAGCCTCGGCTGAGAAGGCATTCGGCTGTTCCTCTGGCTCCGACGACCCTTCGGGCTTCTTGCCGTCGCCACAGCTGCACGACACCATCAGCATCGGAAAAACCAATGCCATCAGGATGAATAACTTTCTTTTCAACATCATAACTATATTTTGCATAAATGTTCTACAATTTTATAAAAATAACGGCTCATACTGCGGGCGGCGGGGGCACTTGAAACGATGCTGAGTCCACTTCCGCAGGGACTCCCAAAAAGTACAATCGCGCTGAAGACGAACGCTTACGCCACAATCCGACAAGCAGATATGCCACCAGCACCGACAGCAACAATGCGACGCATAAGGCAGGAATCACACCCATCACACTGTCGATGTGGAAGGACGAGAAGTTCTCGGTCGTCAGCATCAGAACCACCATCACTGTGTTGTTCAGGACATGGCACACGATCGAAATCAGCAGGCTTCCGGTCAGGTAATATACCATGGCAAACACGAAACCGGCGGGGATTGCATAGACAATCTGAGCCAGATTGCCGTGAAACACACCGAAAATCACGGCCGACAAGCCTATCGGTATCCAAGGATTCACGCCATGTCGGAGAAGAGGACTCATAATCCCGGCACGAAACACAACTTCCTCGCAGACTGGCACAAACAAGCAGGCAGCCAGCACGCCGGAAGGAGTTTTCATCATCTCACGGTAAAGCGACTCATACTCGGGGGGCATACGCCAGCCCAACTGGGTCTCCAGCAAGTCATTGAATATCGTAAAACTCAACAACGTCAGAATCACGGCGATAAAACCCAACGTCACATTGCCACAGCCACAGGAAGGCAGCGACAAGGAACGACGGATATGAAACCCACGGATAAGCAACATCGATGCAACCGTCACGACTGACGACACCAATTGAGCCCAGCCGGCAAGGCGACCCAGGCTCTGTTCTTCTCCACCATTCGGAAATGAAAGAAAAACGGACGTCTGAACCACAAACTGCCCCAACACTTGACAAACGAAATATATCAATATCGCTATCAACGGCCAGAGTATGGTGTCTACAGACTTACTTATATTCATCTTTCACGCAAATTATGTGCAAAGTTAACAAATAAAATGAAGAATGAAGAAGGAACCATCAAGAATTTGCCCATAAATTAGATTTTTGAGTTTTTTTTACGTAATTTTGCATAACTTTTCATTTCAGCAACCCCATTAACTCCCATAAATTCCCATAATTCCCATAAACTCCCATAATTCCCATTAACTCCCATTAACTCCCATAATTCCCATAAAAAATATCACAAAAATGTATAAACATCTAATTGCAACTGCATTCTTTGCTTTTGCCGCAACAGCGACTCAGGCACAAAACGTCGCTGCCGACACGCTCAAAGCGTTCAAGACTGCACAAAAAGCGCAGAAACTACTGAAGTCAGGTAACGAGAAGAAAACGGCAAAAGCCATCGAGCTTTTCAAACAAGCCGGCTCACAGGGACTGCCGTCAGCATGCCGGTTCCTGGCAGAGCACTACCGCACAACCACGCCACCGGACACGGCGCAGTCCATCCACTGGCTTGAAATACTCGGCGACCTCGGCGACACACCGAGCATCGACAGGCTCGTCGACATCTACAGCGGAAGACTGGCCGACCAGGGATACTATGCCGACAAGAACCCACAGAAACTCGAGGAATGGAGCAAGACGCTCGCCAACAAGGGAGAACTCAAAGGAATCGAGGCATACGCCAACTGCTTCCTGCAGAAAGGTGACACAACACAGGCCATAGGATGGCTCGAGAAGGCGGTGGAGAAAGAGTCTTTGCCGGCTCTCAAGGAGCTGGCAAATATCTACGCGGCGCCGGGAAGCAACCAGGCACCGGAGCGGGCATTCGACTTCGCTACCAAAGCGGCGGAGAAAGGCGACAAGGACTGCATGTACCTGCTCGGTAACATGTACCGCGCGGGATTCGGATGCCAGAAAGACCTCAACAAAGCCATCGAGACACTGGAGAAATGCCCAGACACACAGGACGCCAAGCTGGTCTTGGCGGCATGCAAGATGGAAATCAACGACGGGAAAATCGATGAGAACACCTTCCCTGTTTTCCTCGAAGCGGCACAAAACGGAAACGCCATCGCACAATACTACATCGCGCATGCCTACTACGACGGCAGCGGAGTGCAGGCCGACAAGCAAAAAGCCATGGAATGGATGCTGAAATCGGCCGAACAAGACCACCCTTTCGCACAATATGCATGCGGAATGTACTACCTCACCGGACAGGAGCCCGTGCAGCAGGACACAATCAAGGGTATCGAATGGTTGCAGAAGGCGGCGAACGCGGGAATGCCTGAGGCACAGGCGGACCTGGCGGCATGCTACCTGGAAGGACGATATGTGGAGAAAAACGAGGGCAAGGGAGTGGAGCTGCTCAAGATGGCAGCCGCGCAGGGAAATCCCAACGCGGTAGGAATCCTCGCTAACTACTACATCGGACAATGCGAGGCGGAGGAAGACCACCAGAACGGCGTGCTGCTCTTGCAGTCACTGGCCACGGCTGGCGACGTGGAGTCTCAATACAACCTCGGCACATGCTATCTCAACCAAATCGGGACGAAAGGACTCAGCCAGGAGCAGAAAGTCAGCAACGACGACCTCAAGAAACTGGCTGACGGAAAAGAGCTTACCGACCAGCAAATCGGAACGTACTGGATGGAGAAGGCTGCGGAAGCGGGTCATCCCATGGCGCAGCAGAACATGGGACTGCTCATCATCAACGACATCATACCGGGCGACAAGGCCAAGGGCATCGAATGGATCAAAAAGTCGAGCGACGCAGGGCTGCCTCAGTCGCAATACACGCTGGGCGTACTCACACTCATGGGACAGGCCGGCATCAAGGCAAACCCCAAGGCGGGACTCGAACTACTGCAGAAAGCAGCCAACGCGGGATTCCCGCAGGCGCAGAACGACCTTGGCATGATCTTCCTACAGGGGGCATACGGCATCAAGCCCAACCTCGCGCAGGGATTCAGTTGGATGAAGAAAGCAGCCACAGTGGGTATGCCGTCATCCATGTTCTACACCGCTGTTTGCTATGCCACCGGACAGGGCACTGCCGCCAACAAGGCTGAGGCTCGCAAATGGATGCAGAAGGCGGCCGCACAGAACGACGACCCGCAAGTCAAGCAAGCGGCACAGGAAGCACTCAAGCAGATGTAGTAGAGACGCCCCGCGGGGCGTCTTCTAACTTAATCCGTCACCTGTAGGGACATACTTCATGTATGTCCGGAATCGTTACTTAATCGCACACGGCACGTATGTAATATCCCTCATACCGCGAGCCCCAGTTCACGTTGATGCTTCCTTTGCTGAACTGAAGACGATAAGAGCTGGTATTGTTGTAAGGGGTCGCCGTCCAGTAAAAACCAGAGACGTTCATCTCCTTGATGCCGTTGTTGTAGTTCACGCCGACTGCGGGCAGAAAGATGTAGTTGCCGTTGATCTTACTACGCACAACATAGCCGTTGCGGCCGCTCTCACGACTCCATGTCCACGTACATTTCTCCCGAAGCTCACGCATCTCCTGCACGGTAGGTATACGCCATTTGCCACCCCACACCCTACGGGCAAGGTCGTTATTTGAGTCACCGCTGATACTGCCGCGAGAGCGTTCATAATGCACGCTGGTGGAAGGGGTGTAGCTGTTTTTTTCGTTTATCTCGCCCCAGGCCACGATACGTCCGTAATACCCACCTGCATTATTCGCATCGATATTGCTGGTAGCCCATTTCACGCTCAGACCCAAGTCGGCATATTCATGGCCATAAATCATGTCGCGTTTAGCGATGGGCTTGGGAGTGCCCACGACTACTTTGAATGGATTACCCTTCACGTTTCTCACTTTGATGGGTTTGTGCTGAGCCATGGCTGAACACAGGAACAAGCCAAACATCATGGCTCCCAGTGTAATAACTTTTCTCATCTTTTTCATTTTCTTTCTTAGTTTTAATGGTTTTTGTAAATAATTAGGTATTGGTTTTCAATTCGACTGCAAATATACGGAATAATTCTACACACCAACCGTTCAATACGTAATTTTTTTATTCTTCTTTTCCACACCTCATCCATGTCATAATCTTAATCGATTCGTAATAATTTGTGTTCGAAAAAAAACATCCGCAAGGAAAAACTCTTTATTGAAGTTCAGAGCCATTAGATTCAGCAAGTTAGAGGAGGGTTATTCCAGAAACCCCTTCATGATGACCGTAGGTGCAGCATTATGGTCGAACGCACCCAGTTTGTACCCCCCAGGGAGGCACTGAGGTTCCCAGTAGAACACACCGCGGCAATGCCCGCCCGTCTGCGTGCGGGCCTCGCGGATCACACGAGCCAGCTGACGTCTGCCCTCCTCCATCACCTCAGGGTGAGCCTCGTCCACCTCATAGCCCGTCTCCACGATCATCACGTCGCAGCCATATTTCTCGCTCACATGGCGGATATTAGCCATGCAGTCAGTGATCACGTCATCCGCATTCACCTCTGGGTGACCGTCGCGCGCCCAGTAAGGATAGAGCGACATACCCACCATATCGAACTTGCCACCGTATTTCAGCACTGTGTCCAGGTTGTGGTCGTACAAGCTCTGACGGTGACCACGGTCAAGATGGATGATGACGATGGCATTCGGAAACACCTTCTTCACCGCGTCATAGCCCGTACGGATAAAGCCGGCATACTGCTCTGGCTCCGTCTTGATATGCCCCATCGAGTGGGTCACGATCGTATGTCCTTTCTCGTCCTTCACCTCCCAGCCACGCTCGTTGGTCTTCACGCTCCAGAGCATACCGTTCGACGTCTCGTTACCAACCTGAACCCAGCGGGGCTCTATGCCGTTGTCTTTCAGCAGCGTCAGCACGTCCACCGTATGGTCGTGAAGGTCCTGCCTCATCTGCTCATAGCTGTGGCCGAGCCAGGCCTTCGGAATCGGCTGCTTCGCCGGGTCTGCCCATGAGTCGCTGTAGTGGAAGTCCACCATCAGGTCCATGCCCAAGGCCTTCACGCGGCGGGCCATCGACAGCAGCTCGTACTTGTCGCAGCTTCCGCCACGCGGATTCACCCACACTCGCATACGGATGGCACTCAGTCCATAGTCGTTCTTCAACAGCTCCAGACACTCCCGGCCATGCCCCAGCGTGTCGTGAAACACGACGCCACGACGCTCCTGGCCCGTCAGGAATCCCACATCCGCACCCTTCACAAAGTCGTTCTCCGCAGAATGTTGTGCCACCGCCATCAAAGGCAGCGCCAATAAAAAGAAAATAATTGAAAGCTTTTTCATATTCAGTTAGTTTTATGTTTCAGTTTCATCATGCAAAATACTTACAACAATTCCTCAACCGTTGCAAAGTTAAGCAAAATCATTTGTAATCCCATAAACTATTATCCCAAATCCTTGAAATAATGTAACAATCCCACCTACGTTCCCTGTGTCGGGTGCTCATTGCGATCCATCTGCCTTGGCCATACGGGGCTCAAGGCTGGGATTCACCCTCCTCAGCTCCTCCTCTAACTATAGGAAAACTTGTAAAATATCGCAGTCTAAGCACCACAAAACTTGTAAAATATCGCGTTTTCATTTTTTTTCACTATCTTTGCACCAGGTTGTAAACATTTATCACATTGAAGCTTATGAACGACAAAACAGACAATTCTGTAAGAATAGACAAACGTACACTTGAATTCATTCTCACAGACCAGAAAGAAGAGTTGGAAGCAAAACATAAAATGAAAATTTGTGACATTTTAAATATGAGACGGCTGGTGGTGAGGCTGGCTGTAGTCATCGTGGTATTTTGGGGCGGCGCGTTGAACATCAACTCTCAGCAATGGATCAGCGCGCCTGAGTCAGGCGGCGGGATGCCGTTGTTTCAGAAGACGTTCCGGCTGGAAAAACCGGTACGTTCGGCTGTGTTGAGTGCCAGCGCATTGGGAGTGTACACCCTTACGGTCAACGGCGTGGAACTTGACGACGCTGAGCTGAAGCCAGGCTGGACAGACTACCGTAAGGAAATATTCTTCCAGACATCACCCCTGCCGAAACATCTTCTCAAGACTGACACGCTGAATGTTTCTGCACAGGTGAGCAACGGCTGGTGGATTGGTGGCATCACCCGTGGTGTATATGGAGTACACAACCGCCACGCGTTTATCTGCTGGATAGACGTCACCTACAAGGACGGCAGCAGTGTGCGCCTCGTGAGCGACAGCTCATGGCTTTGCTCCACCGACGGCCCGCTGAGGATGGGCGACATCTATAATGGCGAGACCTATGACGCCCGTCAGAAGCCGGAGCGTTGGCGGAATGTAGTTGAGAACCAAGATGTCAAATGCAAGCTGACAGCCCAGATGGGGCCTGACGTGAAGGTGCGCGACATGAGCCTGTGGCGTCATCCGCAGTCCATTACGGTTTATGAGGGTGCTGTCCAGACCGGCACGACATACGGAAAGATCAACGTGGTGAGGAAGCAGAGCACGCTGTCCTCCCCTGTCCGGCTGAAGAAAGGACAGACCTTGCTTGTGGACTTCGGTCAGAATATGGTTGGTTGGGTCAACTTCACGGTCCGTGGAGAGACAGGAACACAACTCACATGGCGCTTCGGCGAGATGCTGAACTACAACGGCGACGAGGCCCGTCTTGACAAAGGACCTGGTGGCAGCCTTTGGACATACAATCTCCGTACGGCTGACGCTACGTTGCGATATGTGATGAAAGGCGGTGGTGAAGAGACCTACCATCCTCGCCACACATTTTTCGGATTCCGTTATGCAGAGCTGACGGCCACCGGCGACGTGGAGGTCACGCATCTCGAAGGACAGGTAGTCGGAAGCGACATCAAGGAGTGGGGCCGGTTCGAGTGTTCCAATACCGACATCAACCGTCTGTATCAGAATATATGGTGGAGCCAGCGCGGCAATTTCCTGAGTATTCCCACCGACTGCCCCCAGCGTGACGAACGGTTGGGATGGACTGGCGACACCCAGATTTTCTCCGTCACTGCACTGTATAATTCCGACGTGAAGGATTTCTACCGCAAGTGGATGCGCGACCTTCGGAACGGACAGCGAGAAGACGGATCCTACCCATGCACGGCTCCCTTCGCCAACATGTGGGGATATGGCGGCAGTGCCTGGGGAGATGCCGGCATCATCGTGCCTTATAACGTATACAGTATGACTGGCGATAAGCAGATACTGGAGGAGAATTACGAGAGCATGCAGCGGTGGGTGGAGCATTGTGCTGAGCAGCGGGAAGGCGACTGGACCCACATAGGGGCGGAGACGGATTTTGGAGACTGGCTGGCTTACAAGCAGCTGGACAAGCGTTTTGTGTCGTATGCCTATTATGCTCATATCTGCCATCTGATGTGGAGGATTTCGTGTACGCTGAACAAATGGGACCACGAGAAATACCTTCACCTCCGGGAGAACATCATTGATGAGTTCCAACGTCGTTATGTCACCGACGACCGCCTCAACACAGGACAGGACACACAGACCGCCTATCTTCTGGCACTACGTTTCGGACTGCTGCGTGATGACACGCAGAGGCATTATGCCATGAAGTCGCTTCGTAAGAACATCGAGGAGAACGGCTACCGTCTGTCCACCGGGTTTGTCGGCACAGGCATTCTGATGGAGACGCTGACGCTCAATGGAATGGACGACCTGGCATACCGCCTGCTTTTGCAGCGCGACAACCCGTCGTGGCTCTACAGTATCGACCAGGGGGCGACAACGGTGTGGGAGCGTTGGGACAGCTATACCCTCGCTGACGGCTTCAACAAGCACGAATGGAACATGAATTCCTTCAACCACTACAGTTATGGTGCCGTGGCTGAGTGGTTCTATTCCACCATACTGGGCATCCGCCTGAACGAGCCGGGCTTCAGTTCCATCGTCTTCCGTCCTCGTTTTGGAGGTGGCCTCACATGGGCACGTGGCGGGACGATGACCCCTTACGGGCGTATCGACGTCCAGTGGCGCAGGATGAAGAACGGTGACTACCGCTATACGGTGAAGATTCCATCTGGCCGTGAAGCCCGTATCGAATACGACGGAGTGAAGAATAAGTTGCTCAGAGGCGACGGCAGGCAACACACATTCGTCCTCCCCGGTGAAGGAAAGAATTTAAACAAAGAATGATTTTAAGTGAAAGAGAATAGCATAGAAATAGGCATCCACTTCAAAATTTTTCATCAAAATCACGCTGTTTTTAAAAGAATTATCGTAATTTTGCATATTGACACTAATCTGACAATATTACACCTATGATTAACAAGCAACTACTGACACCTGAGAGCATCGTCGTCATCGGCGGTTCCAACAACATCCACAAGCCGGGAGGATCGGTCGTGAGAAACCTCATCAACGGAGGATACAAGGGAGTCCTGCGAATCGTCAACCCCAAGGAGGACGAGGTGCAGGGAATCATGGTATTCCACGACGCGAAAGAACTGCCGCCTACGGACCTCGCCATACTCGTCGTGGCCGCCAGACACTGCCCACCCTACGTGGAGTTCCTCGCCAAGGAGAAGCAGGTAAAGGCCTTCATCGTCATCTCTGCCGGATTCGGAGAAGAGACTCAGGAGGGAGCGGCTCTCGAGCAGCAGATGCTGGACAGCTGCGAGCGATACGGATGCGCGCTTATCGGGCCTAACTGCATCGGACTCCTCACCAGGACCCACCATTCCGTCTTCACCCGGCCCATACCCACGCTACATGCAAAAGGCGTGGACTTCATCAGCGGTTCGGGAGCCACGGCTGTCTTCATTCTCGAGAGCGCCGTCACGAAAGGGCTGCCGTTCAATTCCGTCTGGTCTGTGGGCAACGGAAAGCAAATCGGCATCGAGGCCGTGCTCGAGTATATGGACGAACATTTCGACCCGGAGCGGGATTCCATGGTCAAGTTGCTGTATATCGAAAATATCGCTGACCCCGACAAACTCCTCTTCCACGCCACCTCACTCATCAGGAAAGGATGCCGCATCGCCGCCATCAAGGCGGGGTCGAGCGAGAGAGGGAGCCAGGCGGCGTCAAGCCATACCGGAGCCATCGCGTCCAGCGACTCTGCCGTGGAGGCGCTGTTCAGAAAAGCGGGTATCGTAAGGTGCTTCTCAAGAGAAGAACTCACTACGGTTGGGTGTATTTTCACCCTGCCCAGATTCTCAGGAAAAAACTTCGCCATCGTCACCCATGCCGGAGGACCGGGCGTGATGCTCACCGACGCACTGTCGAAGGGAGGAATGAACGTGCCTAAACTCGACGGACAGCGTGCGGAAGAACTGAAGAAGCTTCTGCTGCCCGGTTCTTCTGTCGCCAACCCTATCGACATCCTGGCAACCGGACAACCCGAGCATATGGAGGCCGCAATCGACTTCTGCGAAAACCAGTTCGACGAGGCAGACGCCATCATGGTCATCTTCGGAACTCCCGGGCTGGTCAAAGTGTATGAGGTGTACGACGTGCTACACCGGAAAATACAGGAATGTAAGAAGCCTATCTTCCCCATACTACCCAGCGTGAGCACGGCCGGACCGGAGGTGCAGGAATTCATGCAGAAGGGACATGTCAATTTCAGCGACGAGGTGACCCTGGCCACCGCACTCACGCAAATCATGCGGACTCCTGAGCCGGCTGAGCAGCACGTGGAAATCATGGGGGTGGACGTACCGCGCATCAGAAGAATCATTGACGGCATCGACCATGACGGATATATCGAGCCGAGCCTCGTGCATGAGCTGCTGGAAAGCGCGGGAATACCCACCGTGCCGGAATTTGTAGGCAGCAACAAGGAGGAAATCACAGAATTCGCAGAACAATGCGGATACCCGGTGGTGCTGAAAGTGGTGGGACCGGTCCATAAGAGCGACGTCGGAGGTGTGGCACTGAACATCCGCTCAAAGGGGGTGCTCGAGGCGGAATTCGAGCGCATGATGCAGATTGAGGGCGCAACTGCCGTGATGGTGCAGAAAATGATCAAGGGGACGGAGCTGTTTATCGGTGCCAAGTACGAGCCCAGATTCGGCCATGTCGTACTGTGCGGACTCGGAGGCATTTTCGTCGAGGTGCTCAAGGACGTGTCGAGCGGACTGGCACCACTCTCCTATGCAGAGGCGGAAAGCATGATCAAGTCTCTCCGCGCCTACAAAATCCTGAAAGGCACAAGAGGACAAAAGGGCATCAACAGGAAGAAATATGCCGAAATCATCGTAAGGCTCAGCACACTTCTTCGCTTCGCCACCGAAATCAAGGAAATGGACATCAATCCCCTACTCGCCGACGAGAATGATGTCATCGCCGTGGACGCCAGAATCTACGTCAAGAAATAACCTCTGGAATTTTTACAAATTTCTGAGAAAAACCATCTATGAAATCCGTAAAACAATCAAATAAAATACAGATAAATAGCTGCAGCAGGAATAGCCATCAGCGCCGAGTCGAAGCGGTCCAGCCAGCCACCGTGCCCCGGCAGGATATTGCCGGAGTCTTTCACGCCCAGCTTGCGTTTCAGGCGTGACTCAACCAAGTCGCCCCATGTGCCAAACACGACTACGACCGCAGCCAGACCTGCCCACAACAAACGGTTCATCAACTCGCTACCGGAGTTCAGGTCCATACTGAAGGTGGCAAACACCTGTGAGGCAAGGATGGCAACCAAGCCACCACCGATTGTACCCTCCCATGATTTATTTGGAGAAATACTCGGGAAAAGACGGCGCTTGCCGAACTTCGAGCCAATCAAGTAAGCACCTGTGTCGCTGCACCATATAAACACAAATACGGAGAGATTCAGAATGACCACATAGGCGAGACCACCTTCCACACCGATAAACGCCATGACGTTGAGCATCGACATCGGAACCGCGATATACAAGAAAGCCATGAAAGCGAAAGCCCAGTTCTCTATCTTACGGAAACCACCGAGATAGAGCTCCGAGATAAGGAGGTACATGTTCGAGATGAGAACTGGGAAGAACGTGCCAAGTCCTAAGCCCGTCACATTCGTCTGGCAGTCGAAAACGGCAAAGAAGAAATACACGGACATCATCGTCGTGATAAACGTGTTCACCTGCAAATGAAGCTGGCTGTTCACAAGCGAGCAGAACTCCCAGACCATCAAACCTGTCAGGCCGCCGAACAAGACAACAAACGCTATCGGGTTCGTCAAGCATAGCACTATTACTGCCACAAAAACCACACCGGTGACGGTACGGGCCACTATCGACGAGAATGCGCCTTTCTTATGTGCTTCCTGCAGCGGTTCTAAAGGCTGAGGGTCGAGCACACCACCGTCAAGCGGATTGCTCGGTTTGAGTTCTTCTTTCTGAGTCTCCATCAATTTTTTTTGCTATGATTTGAATAAATCTGTTTCTGATATATTTCCAGAGCCTCGTGTAGCTGGGACTTACTTCATGTATGTCCGCAACCAGACTCTATTTAAAATTTCACTGTCACAAAGAACGATGTCTTTCAGTCATCCAGGGAGAAAGTGAGCTCGTCATCATCGTCCTCTTTCTTAAGGGCATCCTTCTTGGATTTCTCGCCTGACTCCGGAAGCACTTCGTCAAAGTCTATATCCCTGCGACGGCCTTCGCTCACGCCGATGTATTCGGTCTCATCATCGGATTCTGATTCTGGGACGGAGATTTCCAACTCGTCATCACCGAAAAGCGATGGCTCCGGATTCTGTGTTTTTGGAGCTGCCGCTGATGTGACAACGGACTGTGAGGTCTGCTCCGTAATCTCGGTCTTGTCAGTTTCGGCAGTCTCTCCTGACTCTGCAGACGCTTCTGGCTCAGCCACCACTTCTGATTCTGCAGATTCTTCTGCTTCGGCCGATACTCCTGAATCAGAGGATTCTTCAGCTTCAACTGAAGAGTTTAAAATCGACTCAGCCTCTCCGTCTTCCGCAACATCATCCACGATTTCGATAACGTCGTCATCGTTATTGCGCAAGTCAAAGACGGGCTCTGACGGGGTTTCATCCGACGGGGAAGAGGCATCTGAAGGTTCTGACGGGGCAGCGGGCGTATCGTTCTCTACATCGTCTGCCACTGCCTCCTCTGCCTCTGGCTCCTCGTCTTCGTAAGGCGAAGAAGCAGGGACTTCATCTTCTGGCTCAAAAGGTTGCTCCGGTTCTTCAGACTTGGATGCACTTGACGAAGATGAATAGGACGAGGAGGACGACCAACTGTCAAATATCGGGTTGTAGTCGTCATTATCCGGTGTAGAGGAAACCGACGCCCCACCCTGCTCTTTTGGAGCTGAGGAGGTGTCAGCGGCAGGACTTTGAGGCGTTTCCTCCAATTCATCCTCAGGGTGGTATAGCTGATTATCTTGTGTCTCAGAAGGATTCTGAGGCTCAGCGTCTTGAGGTACCTCGTTACTGATTCCGGCGGCTCCAGCCATACCGGCTGCTCCTACTGCCGCTCCGGCCGCACCCATGCCTGCACCTGATCCTTCGGGAGGAATGGCACCACTCTGGGCGGCCTGCTGCTCCTGCAGACGGCGCTGCTTCTCCATCACGGCGGCTACGGCTTTCTGACGGATAAACTCGGCATTCTCGTCATTGTAGTCAGTACCATCACCATCGCCATCGCCATTCTCATTACCCAGGTTCTTGTTCAGCTCCATGATTTCGTCGGAGCGGGAACGCCACTGGCGAGGACCGAAGATATTCTCCAGGTCGGCTGGATAAATCACTTCTTTCTCGATGAGCACCTGGGCCAGTTGCTGCAAGCCACGGGAATGCTGCATCAGAACGCGCTTGGCGCGGTTGTACTCTCGCTCTATCAGTGACTTCACCTCTTCGTCGATCATCTGAGCCGTGCTCTCGCTGTAGGGCTTGGTGAACGAGTTCTCTGCGAAGTCGTAATAATTGACGTTAGGCATCTTCTCGCCCATGCCATAAATCGATATCATGCTGTAGACCATATTGGTCACGCGCTGCAAGTCGTTGCTTGCCCCTGTGCAGATATGGCCGGTGAACAGCTCCTCGGCGGCACGGCCACCGAGCAGACCGCAAATCTGGTCGAGCAGCTCTTCTTTTGTGGTCACAGGGCGCTCCTCTGGCATATACCAGTTGGCACCGAGTGCGTTGCCACGCGGAACGATGGTCACCTTCACCAATGGATTGGCATGCTGGAGGAACCAGGAAATCGTAGCATGGCCAGCTTCATGAATGGCAATCGTACGCTTCTCCGACTCGGTCATCACCTTCGTCTTCTTCTCCAAGCCACCGAGCACACGGTCTACGGCATCGAGGAAACACTGTTTGTCCACCCAGTCTTGCTGACGACGGGCGGCTATCAGGGCGGCCTCGTTACATACGTTGGCGATGTCGGCGCCCGACAAGCCCGGAGTCTGACGGGCCAGCATCTCTACGTCTACCGACTCATCTATCTTGATGGGTTTCAGATGAACGTTGAATATCTGCTGACGCTCCTTCAAATCGGGTAATTCTACGGTAATCTGACGGTCGAAACGGCCAGCGCGCAACAACGCCTTGTCAAGGATGTCAGCCCGGTTTGTGGCAGCCATCACAATCACACCGGTGTTGGCACCAAAGCCGTCCATCTCCGTGAGAAGCTGGTTCAGCGTGCTCTCACGCTCATCGTTCGACTGGATGCTGGACTTGCCACTGCGTGCACGGCCGATGGCATCAATTTCGTCGATAAACACGATGCTGGGGGCCTTGGACTTGGCCTGGTTGAACAAGTCGCGGACACGGCTTGCGCCGACGCCCACAAACATCTCGACAAAGTCGGAGCCGGACAACGAGAAGAAGGCTACGTTGGCCTCGCCGGCAACGGCCTTGGCCAAGAGGGTCTTACCTGTGCCGGGAGGGCCTATCAGAAGGATTCCCTTCGGTATCTTACCGCCTAACTCTGTATATTTCTGTGGGTTGCGAAGAAAGTCCACAACCTCCTGCACTTCCTGCTTGGCGCCCTGAAGACCAGCCACATCCTTGAAGGTGATACGGTCCTGTTCGTTGCCGCCGCCCTCGAAGAGCTTGGCTTTCGACTTGCCGAACGAGAAGACGCCGCCACCACCACCGCCGCCCATACGGCGCATGATGAACATCCAGAACAGGAAAATCAGCAGGAACGGGAACACAAACTGCATAAAGATGCTCCAAAAGCCGCCGCCGCCGTTCTCATACTTCACCTCGCCTTCGAACTTACCCTCGGCACGTTTGGCTGCTACATACTCCTCCAGCTTGTCCACCGTGGCGAAGTTACACACCAGCACGGCTTTCGAACGGGCCTCCTTCGGAAGGATGGAGGCGGCGGGAACGATGCTGTCGGTCTTGAAGTCGAAATAAAGTTCCTGCTCGGTCTTGTCTACCTTGATGTTTGAGACATAACCGCTGTCCAGACATTCCTGAAACTTGGAATAAGTCACTTTCATCATCGACTCCTCATTGTTGGTCATGATGAAGAAGAACAGGAATGCCAACAGGGCTACATACACCCAAGTAAGATTGAACTTACTTTTACCATTGGTCGGTTTATTATTCTGAAGTGGCATCTTGATTTGGTCGTTTTCGATTGGTTATTGGTATGGATCTTTTTATGATAACTGGGAATGTCAGTCTAAATCTGGGATCTGCTCCACCTGGGCATCCTCCCACAAGTGGTCGATATCGTAGAACTGACGGGTCTCAGGAAGGAAAATATGCACCACAACGTCGGCATAGTCCATTGCCACCCATAGGCTGTTACGTAGGCCGTCAACGGCATTGGGTTTCTCGCCTGTGTGCTTCTGAGCCATTTCGCGGACGGACTCGTATATTGCCGAGATATGACTCGGAGAATTGCCGTCGCAGATCACCAGATACTGACATATCGTGTCGTCAATCTCTGTAAGGTCTGCCACGCTGATGTGATGTCCTTTCTTCTCCTGAATGCCTTCTACTATACTGGTTACTAATTGAGTTGCGGTCTTTTCTGTTGAGTTCTCGATTTTCATAAATTTTTGTGTAGTAATAAAATAACTTGATTCAATGCTCGGTTACAGGGGGATGTCTGTCTTGCCTGACTTTTGTCTCGTCTTCATAAAAAAACGTAGCAACTTATTTCTCACGATTTCCTGCAAACACAAATAATTCGCAAAGTTAGCAAAAAAAGATAAAACAATAAAAAGTAAATTAAAAAATAAAAGATGTATAAAGTTTTTTTAACAATAAAAAAAACTTCAAACATCTCATTTGACATTTGAAGTTTTGTTGTTGGGATACAAGGACTCGAACCTTGAATAACAGGACCAGAATCTGTTGTGTTGCCAATTACACCATATCCCAAATTGGCTTTTTCTGAAAAGCGAGTGCAAAGTTAGAGCTTTATTTTCAAACTTCCAAAAAAAATGAGACTTTTTTCAAAAAAAATCATTAATTTTGCAGAAAATTCATAAAAATCCAACTAAACCACGAATGAAAGAAGCAAAAAAGCCATTAATTCTGCTATCAAACGACGACGGATTTGACGCGACTGGAATCGGGGCGCTCATCAAAATATTAAGGCCTGTAGGCGACATCATTGTCGTTGCGCCTGACGGAGGACGTTCCGGAAGCTCTTTGTCCATCACGGGGACCGTACCTGTCAAATATAATAAGGAATATGAGGAGGAAGGCGGGAAGGAGGAAGGCAACTCCGGAAGCCTGACTATCTACAGCTGCAGCGGAACTCCGTGCGACTGCGTCAAAATGGCGCTCGAGTTTCTCATGCCCAGAAAGCCGGACATCGTCATCGGAGGCATCAACCACGGTGACAACGCAGCAACGAACGCACACTACTCCGGCACGATCGGCATCGCCATCGAAGGAACGCTCAAGAGCATTCCATCGGTCGGATTCTCCAGCTGCGCGTTCAGCAACGAAGAGGACTTCCTCAGACTGGGCAAGCACATCAGCCAAATCGTCAAGAACGTGCTCAAGAACGGACTTCCGGAAAAGGTGTTCCTCAACGTCAACTTCCCAGCCCACTTTCCCTTCAAGGGAACACGAATCTGCAGAATGGGGATGGGAGACTGGGTCGACGAGTGGATTGAGAGAGACCATCCGAGAGGAGGCAAGTATTTCTGGATTGCAGGCAGCTTCAAAAGTTTCGACGGTCACGACGAAACAACGGATATATGGGCTCTCAACAACGGATTCGTCGCCATCACACCCATCACGCTGGACTTCACGGCATACGAGTCATTCCAGTTCCTGAAGGACAACGGATTCGAGGGATAGACTGAGGAATCGCTAAACCTCTGGCTGAGACTTGGCTGGCTTGCGAAGCGACAGGCTCACCAAGGAAAAGACGCCCAGCAGGGGTATTAAAGCGGTCTGCAACGTATGGACAATCAGGACAAACGTCTCGGCATTCACCGAGGCCACGCCATACAACACAAAGATCGTCTTTACCGCAAAATGCCAAGGACCCATGCCGTTAGGGGTTGGCACTATCACAGCGATACTGCCTACAACGAAGGCCACCAATGCAGTCATCAAGCCTAAGTCCTTCGTGAAGTCAAAGCAGAAGAACGTGATGTAGAAATGAAGGAAATAGCTCACCCAGATACCCAGCGTGTAGGCGATGAAAAGCCATTTGCGCTGGACGGAACCAACCGAACGGATGCCGGCGATGATGTCATCGACAATCTTGCGGAAATGGACCACTGACGACAACTTCTTCCAGCCCCAATACAAGAAGAAGCCTGTGATAATCAGACAGACGGCGGTCACAACATAACCGGTCACAGTGAACTGCGAGAAGAAATGGCCCAGGTTCGTGCCGGTCTTGCTGAAAAAACTGGTGAACACACCCAGCTGGGAGATGAACACCAACGCCACAACAACAAGGATCAGAAGACTGTCGATGATGCGCTCGGTCACAACCGTACCTAACGACTTGGCAAACGACACCTTGTCATAACGGCTCAACACACCACAACGGGTCACCTCGCCGATGCGTGGAATCAGAAGGCTCGAGGCATACGACAGGAACACGGCATGGACACATGTGCTTTTGCGAGGATGCTCCCCCAGTGGATCAAGACTTTGTTTCCAACGGAGGCCACGGAACACCTGGGCACTCACGCCGAACACCATCGACAGCAGCATGAATCCCCAATCCATCTCATGCTGAAGAATCGAATACATGCGGCTGAAGTCATATCCACGGTACATCCACCACAGGATTCCTGCGCCTAAAAGCACCGACAGGACCACATTTAAGGTATTTCTTACGCTTTTGTGAGCCAATTTCTTTTCGTTTTGAATAATTTTGCGTGCAAAGTTAGTGTAATTTCATGCTATAAAAAAATAAACGTACACATTTTTTTCTTTTTTAGATATTTTTATGCAAGTCAAACCTAAAAAATTCCTCGGACAGCATTTCCTGACTGACTTGAACATTGCCAGCAGAATTGCTGACACGGTTGACGAAGTCAAGGACATACCGGTGCTCGAAGTCGGGCCTGGCATGGGGGTGCTCACACAGTTCCTCATGAAAAAAAACAGGGAGCTGAAAGTGGTTGAAATAGACAGGGAGTCGGTGGACTTCCTCAAAAAAAACTTCACAGAGCTACAGGGAAAAATCATAGAGGAGGACTTCCTCAAGATGGACCTCAACAACACATTCGAAGGACAGCAGTTTGTGCTCACAGGGAACTACCCCTACAACATCTCCAGCCAGATTTTCTTCAAAATGCTGGAATACAAAGAATTGATTCCATGCTGCACGGGCATGATACAAAAAGAGGTGGCAGAAAGGATGGCGGCGGCCCCCGGAAGCAAAGCATACGGAGTGCTGAGCATCCTCGTTCAGGCATGGTACGACGTGGAGTATCTGTTCACAGTCGACGAGCATGTGTTCAACCCGCCTCCAAAAGTCAAAAGCGCGGTCATCAGGCTCAAACGAAACGGGATGCAAAACCTGGGATGCGATGAAAGGCTGTTCAGGCGCATCGTCAAGACCGTCTTCACCATGAGGAGAAAGATGATGCGAAATGGTATGAAACAGATTGTCGGGGCAGACCACCCCATGCTGGCCGACCCCATTTTCAACAAAAGGCCCGAGCAGCTCTCTATTCAGGATTTTGTGGAGCTGACGAATCGAGTTTCAGACGAACATCCATCATAAGGCCAATCTGGCCGGAAAAGGTCGGATTATTGTATTTCTCCTTTGCAATATGCTTCACCTGCTCTGAGAATTTCTTCAAGTCTCGGATCAGTACACCGTCTCCTAAGTCCAGCTCACCGCTGGGCTTAAACGTATCTATCCATCTCACCAGGTCTTCTGCCTCTTCCTTTGTATAACTGCGTTTATAGTTCTCGTGCATTTCTTCTATTTTTTGTTTTCGTGTTTTCTTATTGTTGTTTTAGCATTCGCTTGTTTTCGCCGTTTTCGCCTCTTTTCGTCTTGTTTTTATGCTGTTTTAGTCTCTTTTTGCCTTTCTTTGTCCTTGCTTTATAGTTGTCTCCTATGCCGCGACATTGTTGCGGCCCTCAAATCCCTCCTTTGCCCCCTCAAGTCCTCCCGGCTTCAAACCGCAGGTCCTTTTCCTTTTGTCAGCAGCCCTACCATGGCCTCCGCAGCACGGCGGGAAGCACCGCTTTCGCCCAGGATGGCGCGCATTCGGGCGTAGTCCGACAGCATCGCTTCCCGTTTCGCCCCTCCTGGAAGAATGGCGCACAACTCACTGTACACGTTTTCCACGGTCATGTCGCTGGCCACCAACTCCCGGACGGCTTCCTTTCCGCATATCAGGTTCACCAACGACACAAACTCCACCTTTAACACCCTCTTCTTCAGCCATTTCATCAGACGGCCGGCGGAGATATAGTAACACACCACCTGAGGAACATTCAGCAACGCCGTCTCCAACGTGGCTGTACCGCTCGTCACAAGCGCTGCGTCGGACTCCGCCAGCACTTCATAGGTCTGCCCATAACGGACTTCAACTGACATCCCTTCAGGCATATATTTCTTGTAGGTTTCCAAAGGAATATTAGGAGCTCCCGCAATCACGCACTCATAGTCTTCAACCTGACTGGCAGCCAACAACATACGGCTTAAGTTTTTACGAATCTCCTGCACGCGGCTGCCGGCAAGGATGGCTATTTGTCGGCGGAAGCCCGTCTCCCGACGCGGGGAAAGACGGGACGAAAGGAATTCCTCTATGGCGTCTACGCAGGGGTTGCCAACATAACGAACCGGATAATGGTGTTTCTGCTCAAAGTACTCCACCTCAAACGGTAGGATGGAGAACAGCTCGTCCACATAGCTGCGGATGCTTTTGATGCGGTACTCCTTCCAAGCCCATATCTTCGGAGATATATAATAGTAGACCGGGATGTCAGTATGGGTCTTCACATATTTTGCTATCGAGAGGTTGAAGCCCGGATAGTCCACCAGAATCAGAACGTCGGGACGCCAACGGACTATGTCCTCCTTGCAGCACCGCATGTTGCGAAGGATGGTACGGGCATGGAGAAGCACCGGCACAAATCCCATATAGGACATCTCCTTGTAGTGCTTCACCAACTCGCCACCTTCCGACTGCATCTTCTCGCCACCGTAATAACGGAAAACGGCTGAAGGGTCTTCTTTTTTCAAGGCGGACATAAGATTCGAGGCATGCAAATCGCCGGATGCCTCGCCAGCTATCAGATAATATCGCATGGGCAGAATCAGTAAAAATCATACAAAATTAGTGTTTTTTATCTTCACTGAGAAAGAAAGAGAAATTTTTTAGCGTACTTTCAGATATTTTTTGTAATTTTGTAGGAAATTTACAAACAAAAAAACAAAATAATTTTAATATTATGGAAATATCAGCATTAAATCCACAATTAGTTTGGAAGCATTTCTATGCACTGACCAGAATACCACGTCCGTCTGGACATACGGCCGCTGTCGCACAATATCTGGTGGAATTCGGCAAGAAGATCGGAGTCGAGGCATTCATCGACAACGCAGGTAACGTGGTCATGAGGAAACCGGCCACGCCTGGATTCGAAAATCTCGAGACGGCTATCCTGCAGGCTCATATGGACATGGTGCCACAGCCGCTCGACGGACCGCATAACTTCGAGACCGACCCTATCGAAACGCATATCGAAGGAGAGTGGGTATACGCCAACGGGACAACCCTCGGAGCGGACGACGGCATGGGGGTAGCAGCTGCAATGGCAATACTTGAGGACGACAATGTCAAGCACGGACCCCTCGAAGTGCTTATCACGGCCGACGAGGAGACGGGCATGTACGGTGCCAGAGGACTGGAAGCAGGAACGCTCAAGGGGAAATTCCTACTCAACCTCGACTCGGAGACCGAAGGGGTCATCACCATCGGATGTGCCGGAGGACAGGATGTTGAAGCATCTATGGAATACGACGAGATGGAGGTCAACCCGACGGGAATGAAGGCTTTCAAAATTGAAATGGACGGAATGAAAGGCGGGCACTCAGGACTGGAAATCAATCTCGGTAGGGCGAACGCCAACAAACTCATGGCCAGACTGCTCTCCGTACTCATCGACGCAGAATGTGCGTGGATCTGCTCTTGGACGGGTGGAACGATGAGAAACGCCATACCAAGAAGCGGAGAGGCAGTTGTGCTCGTGCCGGAAAAGAAAGAGCAGGAATTCAAAAATATCGTCAAGGAAAGACTTGACATCTTCAACGAGGAGTTCAAAGTACAGGAAAACGGAAACATCACCATCAAACTCTCTGAGTGTGAGGCGCCGAAAAAAGCTATGAGCGACGATGTGCAACTCAACCTCGTCAACGCCATACTTGCAGCTCACGACGGAGTGCTCAGGTATATACCCACGATTCCAGACATCGTAGAGACTTCTTCCAACCTTGCCATCGTCAAGGCTGCGGACGGAAAAATCGAAATTGGAATTCTTGCCCGTAGCTCAAGCGACACAATGAAAGCTTACTTGTGTGAGTCACTCGCAGCCTGCTTCAGACTGGCCGGAATGGACGTTCAGTTCAACGGGGGATACGGAGGATGGCAGCCCAACACGGAATCTCCGCTTGTGGCTAACATGTCCGACGTCTATGAGAAGATGTACGGAAACAAGCCCGTCGTGGAAGTCTGCCACGCCGGACTCGAATGTGGAATCATCGGCGTCACATATCCCGACATGGACATGGCCTCGTTCGGGCCGACGCTTGAATCGCCACACACACCAAGCGAAAGATGCCTCATCCCTTCTGTAGAGAAATTCTATAACTTCCTCGTGGAACTACTCAAGCACATCCCTGAGAAAAAATAAGATGAACAGCCAGATAATCTAGAAAGTCTAGAATTTATAGTTCATCTAGAAAATCTAGATTATCTGGTCTAAACCCAACTCACAAAAATCAACTCCTTTGGCGCTCAAGAAAAATAAAAATCTCAAACTTTTCTATTCCATCAGCGAAGTAGCCTCGATTATCGGAGTCTCTGAGGTCACTCTGAGATTCTGGGAAAAGGAGTTTCCCAGCATCAAGCCTCAGAAAGCGGGACGTAACATCCGGCAATACTCTAAAGAGGACATAGAGGAAATCAGAAAAGTGCACCATCTCCTCAAGGAGAAGGGCATGACCATTGAAGGTGCCAGGCAGACGCTGACGCAGGCTGGAAAAGGACAGGACGTGAAGCTTGAGGCTATCCAAAGACTTAAATTCATCAGGGACGAGCTCTTGGAAATCAGCAAGGAGCTGTCGGAAATGACATAGAATTCCCCCAAAAAGCAGAAGAACAAAAGACGAAGTACATACAGAAAAAAAGCAGCAAAGAGATGAAGAACAATGAGAAAATTGCAACTGCGGTCAAGGCATTGCTTGATGAGTGCGTAAAGAAAATGCACAATCTTTACAAAGAGGAGGAAATCACGGACTTCTACATTCAGTTCAATCCTTCTGACAACAGCTTACGGATCGTCGACGACGAAGAGACGGTTCTGGCTACTGCCAAAATCGGCAGACAAGACACAGAAGACGAAAGCGAAACGGAAGACATCACAACAAAAATGCTCAAGCCGGTGATACAGGACGAATTGACGAAACTCAATGAGGCTAAGGCTTTCGACGACATCAATGTCTTCCATCCTTTCTCGTTCGTGCTGGAAGACGAGGATGAGACAATGCACGACCTCCTTATTGTCGACGACGCTAATCTCATCATCGACGACGAACTGCTCAAAGGACTTGACGACGATCTCGATTCTTTCATCGAAAAACTGCTCAGCGAATAACACTCCCACAAGGGCATCATTCCGACTGACCACACTATCGCCATCTTCTACTCCCACTTTTACTCCCACTTTTACTTCCAATTCTACTCCCACTAAAAAACTATGCTTTTCAGATTTACAATAGAATACCACACCCAATGGGGTGAGGATTTACGACTGCAGGCCGAAGGTAAAGAATACCAGATGAACACGCTCGACGGAATCATCTGGAGCTGCGATATCAACATCCCCGTCAAGCCGGGTATTTTCACATATAACTACGCGCTCTACCGCAACGGGCAGTTCGTGTGGAAAGAATGGGAAATCGGGGCACACACACTGCACATCCCACCTGAGCCCAAAAGCAAGAAAAAAGGGGCTATCACCATGCAGACGTATTTCGTCGAAGACTTCTGGAGGCCTATCCCGGCCGACCTTCCCCTCTATTCCTCCGCATACACCGACGTTGTAGCCAGTCACGACCAGAAAAGCCTGGCCGACCTCAATTACTACACAACGACACTACAACTCAGGATTGTGGAGCCCAGACTGCGAAAAAACCAAAGGCTGGCGATTTGCGGAAACGCACAGATTCTCGGAAACTGGGAAAAACCAGTAGAGATGCAAATGACGGGACTGCAGGAATGGACGCTCAACATCGACACCAACAACATTTTCCACCCGTTGGAATACAAATATGTCATTATCGACGAAAATGGAGACATCACAGCATGGGAAGAGGGAGCGAACAGATTCATCGACAAGATTCTTATCAACGGAAATTTCCAAACCTGGGTCAAGAATGAAAGACAGCCAAGGTTCAACTTCCAAAATTGGAAATGTGCTGGAGTGGTCATACCGGTGTTCTCACTGAGAACGGAGCAAAGTTATGGTGTAGGTGACTTTGCCGACCTCAAGCAGATGATTTCATGGGCGGCCAGTGTAGGGATGCACGTGGTGCAGATTCTACCCATCAACGACACCATGATGTCGGGAAAATGGCAGGACTCATATCCTTACAACGCAATATCAATCTACGCGTTCCATCCGCTCTATGCAGACATCAACGCACTGCCCAAGCTCAAAGACAAGCTCAAGATGGAAACGTTCAAAATCAGACAGCAGGAACTCAACCGGGCTCCGTTCATGGACTACGAGCAGGCCATTGCTGTCAAGATGGAATATTTCAGACTGGCATACGAGCAGGAATGGGACAAGGTGGCGGAATCTAACGAATTCAAGCGATTCTTCGAAGCCAACAAGACATGGCTCGTACCTTACGCGGCTTTCAGCTACCTCAGGGACACTTACCAGACGCCGGACTTCAGAGCTTGGCCGAAACATCAGACGTTCTCAAAATCTGACATCAGCAGGCTATGCTCACAAAAAAGCACGCATTACAAGGGGGTGGCTCTTTACTATTATATTCAGTATCAACTACACCTTCAGCTCACTGATGTTCATCAACATGCGAAAGCAAACGGAGTCATCATCAAAGGCGACATCCCTATCGGCATCAGCAAAAACAGCGTAGAGGCGTGGAGCGAGCCACATCTGTTCAATATGGACGAACAGGCCGGAGCTCCGCCGGACGCATTCTCCACGAACGGGCAGAACTGGGGATTCCCCACATACAACTGGGCTGAGATGGCAAAGGACGGATACTCGTGGTGGAAACGGAGATTCACGAAAATGGCCGAATATTTCGATGCATACAGAATCGACCACGTCCTCGGATTCTTCCGTATCTGGGAAATACCTGGACACTCCGTGCATGGACTGCTTGGGCATTTCGCACCAGCGCTGCCACTCAGCCAAAGCGAAATTGAGGGATACGGCATGCATTTCAACAGGAAACTCATGACACAGCCCTTCATCAACGACGACATTCTCTACCAGATGTTCGACTACAAGACCGACATGGTCAAGATGATCTATCTGGAGAATGCAGGAAATATGGGAGGTGAGCATGCCTTCAATGCCTTTGGGGGCGTCAACGGTCTATACAAGCTGAAGGCGGAATACGACACCCAACGGAAAATACAGGCTGCATTTGCCGGCAAAGACGACGAGGACTCTATAGCTCTTCGCGACGGACTTTACGAGCTTGTGAGCAATGTGCTTTTCGTCATCGACAACGACAACCCGCATGGCTACCACCCGAGAATCAGCGCAATCGACGACAAGGCATTCCAATATCTGTCCGACAGCGACAAGCATGCATTCAGAAGACTGTATGAGGACTATTTCTACCACAGACACAACGACTTCTGGTATCACGAGGCGATGAAAAAGCTCCCGATGCTGACACAATGCACAAGGATGCTCGTCTGCGCGGAAGACCTCGGCATGGTCCCTGCTTGCGTGCCGACACTCATGGACAACCTCAAGATTCTCAGCCTCGAAATTCAGAGCATGCCGAAGGCATTCGGAGTGGAGTTCGGAAAACTCAGCGAAAACCCATACCTCTCGGTTGCCACCATATCCACGCACGACATGAGCACGCTACGGCAATGGTGGGAGGAGGACCACGACAGAAGCCAGAGATACTACAACAACTCACTGCATATCGACGGACAAGCACCGGAAGTGCTGCCGGGATGGCTGGCTGAGAAAATCGTGGCAAGACACCTCTACAGCCCGTCCATGCTTTGCCTGCTCTCCCTACAGGATTGGCTTGCCATCGACGAGCAAGTCAGAAATCCTGACGCTAACGGAGAACGTATCAACATTCCGTCAAACCCTCGTCACTACTGGAGATGGAGAATGCACATCAACGTCAGCGACCTGCAAAACAACCAGGATCTCTCCAGCCACATTCGAGAACTCATCGACCACGCAGGAAGACTCTGACAAGCACAGAAATGAATGACTTGTCAAAAAAAACAAAACAAATATAATCCATAGCACGTTGAGTGGCGAGCGATACCATCGCGAGCAAAGCAAGTATCCACACCACATGCCCTCTCAACCCAATAATCTGTACGACTCTGAACAAGAACAGCACAAAAAAGAAAGAACGGCTCAAGTTCCTTATGGTGTTTATCATCACCTTAGGGAGCGTGGCTGCTTTGCGTCATATTTTCAGTTTCTCTATTCCGGCATACGCCACAGAAGAAACAACCGACAAAGACGAAACAGAAGAAGAGGCCACTAAGGACTCCGCCACCACCTCCATCATGCTGGCTCAAACCGACCAACCAGCAGCCCTGTCCGACCAGCCTGACCAGTCCGACTTGTCTGACTTGTCCGACCAGCCTGACCAGTCCGACTTGTCCGACCTGTCTGCTCCGTCCGACTCGTCCAACCTGGCCAACAAAGACTCGATGACACTCGCCCTGGAAGACTCTCTCCGTCGCGACAGCATCAGAAGACGCAACACCGCACTGTTCAAGAAAAGCGGAAAAATCTGGGACTACGACGAATGCCTGCCCGACACACAGGACCAGCACATCAGCACGGCGGTCAAATTCGGAATCAAACCGGTGGCTACGCACAAAGCCGTGATGTGGAAAGCGAAACATCATCAGCTGGTGGCAATCACAGAATCACCTTTCTTCGTCGTGGAAAAACTGGATTATTCCCTCCCCTACCTCGTGCCGAGGGCTAAGGATCTGCTCACTACGATATCCGTCAATTTCCTCGACTCACTACAGTCCAAAGGCTACAAGCCTTACCTGCCCATAGTCACATCGGTGCTACGAACCACGCTCGATGTCAGAAAACTCACAAGGCGAAACAGAAACGCCACGGAAAACTCCTGCCATTCATACGGAACCACGTTCGACATCACCTACAGCAGATACATGCCTCTAACGGGCATTCCTACGCCGGTTGACAGCGCTGAGTGGAAACGGGGTGAGCTCAAGCTCGTGCTGGCCGAGGTTCTCTTCGACCTAAGGAACCAAGGAAAATGCTTCGTCAAGCATGAGCACCGGCAACCTTGCTTCCACATCACTGTCAGGTGAACAGCCAAAACGGATTATTCACTTTTCTCATAATTATGCCTGGTTAAATGCGTTCTTTCTGGCATAATTAATAATATCTACTGATTTCAGCAAATTTTTGGTCATAAATATGATTATCACAAATACAATTATCATAAATATGATTACCATAAACATGATAATCATAAATATGATAATCAACAATATCGCGATTGAACGGCCAGAAATAGTCAGCGGGGAAAGGCACCTTCCCCAATCCGACGGGCAAGCTCTCTGCAACCATCCTGGATAAGACGGAAAACTGTGCGGTAACGCTCTTCTGTATCATAACTCGGATCAGGAAGGTCACGGCTCTCACCAAAACAGACATCAAGAAACAAGTGGAGGCGGTTCCATTTATCGTAATTCAGAATCTTCTGAATGTCAACATAATGTTTCCTGTCCATCACGACTATCAAGTCATACGTGTTTACCTCATCACGGCTGATCTGACGCGACATACCGCCCAGTTCATAGCCGGACTCAAGAGCCAGACGGCGCATCATCTCGTCACGGTTACGACCGGCAAAGTTATCTACTCCAGCAGAGGACACTTCAACACCCTCAATACCAAGGGACTGAAGTTCTGACTTCAGTATCACCTCCGCCAATGCGCTGCGGCATATATTGGCGGAACAAACAAATAACACTTTCATTTTCTCCCAATTATTAATAAGTTAATCTTTTATCATGATAGTGATAGCCATATCCAGGTGGCTAAAGCACTTATCTGAAAATTCATCCGACTTCTCCCTCGCGTGCCTCACTGTCACCCTCGACAAAGCCATCTGACGGCTCCTCATCACCGTCCGCCACATCCTCGTTATCATGGATTGGCCCATCGTCTGCTACAGGCGCACCTCCTGCCACCAGCTTATTGCCAGCCGTTGGCGCCACGTATTTACTGCCAAGCGCATGCTCGGCCTTCAGTTCAAAGGGAAGTTTCCGTTCTCCTATGCCCTTTATCAGCACCGGCTGGCCCACCTGGGCATACAAGTCATGGAATGTGTTGATATCGGCATCGCGAAGGCGGATGCAGCCCTCGCTGTCACGACCGGGAACGGACTCGGCATTGTTCGTGCTCCCATGAATGCCAATTGAGCGGTTCGAAGCCAATGACCCGGTCAGCTTCAGGCGGACAAACCAGTCGCCGTAGGACTTCAGGCTCCCACGGCCGTCGCCAAAGTCATGCTCCCAGTCGGAAGCGGACTTAATCTCGCTGATGGTGAACGGCTCGTTCATATCAATGCACTCTGGCGTACTCATGTCGCCCTCCTTCGTCTTCGGACCGGGATTCTTGGCATAGCATACCGGGAACGAGGCGGCAAGTACGGTATCTGTGTCACACTCATAGACATACAGGCGGAACTCACGCTTCGATATCACGACCAGACACTTATCACGGTTCACATCCTTTTTATACACATGCGAATCGTCCGTTATGTCTGCCACGTTATAGGTCTTCTGCCCCACTGTCAGGGACTTCATCGGAATCTCTGCCTCGGTGCCGGGAACAACACTGGTCTCAACCAGCGCATCGTCTGGAACATCCAGTTTCGTGCTCTTACCACCGCAACCACAACTGGCAGAAATAAAACTAAATATTGCAACTGTTAATATCTGGGCTATAATCGTTCGCATGACTTGAAATTTCAGGATAAACTATTAATAAAAGAAGAAGTAACTGAAGAGGATAGCGGCTATGATTCCAGCCAAGTCGGCAAGAAGACCGCAACCCACGGCATAACGGTATTTCTTGATGCCTACACTGCCGAAGTAGATGGCAAGAATTTTCAGCGTCGTGTCTGTACTTCCCTGCATCACGCTCGACACATGACCAACAAATGAGTCAGGACCATAAGTCTGCATGCAGTCGAGCATCATACCACGGGCGGCACCACCGTCCAGTGGTTTCATCATGGCCACTGGGATAGCACTGACAAAGTCGGTATTCAACCCCAAGCTGGCAACAGTCCAAGTCAGACCTTCCTGAAACAGATGCATTGCACCGCTGGCCTTGAACACGCCAATAGCAACCAAGATAGCCAGATAGTACGGAATCAGGCTGACTGCCACCTGGAAGCCGCCTTTCGCACCCTGAATGAACGAGTCATAAGCATTCAGCTTCTTCTTCATTCCATAGCAGATGAACATGATTATCGTACCTAATAGCAACACACTCGTCAACACCTTGCAGAACGTCTCCATCTCACCTTTGTCCATGCCCCATATCGACCAGAACAAGGCGGCTACCAAGGCCATCACAAATGCGAACAAAACGAGAAAAGCACGTTGGAACAAGTTGATTTTCTGACGAATCGATACCGTCACCAAACCTACCAACGTGGAGCACATCGTCGTCAGAAGCAATGGAATGAACACGTCTGTAGGGTCGGCGGCACCCATCTGCTGACGGTAGGCCATGATGCTGATTGGGATGATGGTCAGACCTGATGTGTTCAACACCAGAAACATCACCATCGCATTCGTGGCGGTGTCTTTCTTTTCGTTCAGCTCCTGAAGTTCCTGCATGGCCTTCAGACCCATAGGAGTGGCGGCATTGTCCAGCCCCAACATATTGGCGGACACGTTCATGAAGATGGAACTCAAAGCCGGATGATCCTTCGGAACCTCAGGAAACAACTTGGTCAATACCGGACTCAGAAAATGAGCTAACTTACGGACCATACCACTGTCTTCACCGATCTTCATGATGCCCATCCACAAAGTCAACGTACCTGTCAGGCCTAACGCCATCTCAAAGGCGGACTTCGACATCTCGAAGGTAGAGTCCATCATCGACGGAAGGGTATTGGCATCGCCAAAAATAAATTGGTTCACCAAACCAACAATCAAGCCTATCACGAACAAGGCTATCCATATGTAATTTAATACCATAAACTATTCTTTCTACCTTAAAATTTTAAAAATTATGCAAAATTAAGCATTCTCCGCCACTTATCGAAATTTTTCTTGCCTTAATTTTAGAACAAATAAAAAGCGAACTGACAAAACGAGTCATGATGGCTTACCAAACTCCTTGATATAGTTATAGTTCACGTCACGCAGACCACCCGGAATCTCATGACTAATTGAATCATAAAGCGGCTGGTACTTATCCAAAAGACGTTTCCACTTCTCCGCATAATAGTCCTGACATGTCAGCATCTTACCACCGTCGTCCGACTGCAGGAATACCATCTCCTTGTAGTCCTTCGCATCGTTAGTCGACACATACAACTTGCGAGCTTCGTCGTACAAAGCGTCGTTCAAGATTTCCAAGGCCTCGTCATCCTTACTCAGAAGATGAAGCTTCATCACCTCACTACGCATAATCGACTTCTCGGCCAAGCCTTTGTTGCAGACCTTGGCTTTCAACGACTTGATGTCGTTTGTGGTGCGCCAGAACCGAACCAGCATAAACAAAAATATGGCCAGCAACACAAACAGTAGGACGGTTATCACCGTCAGGTCAGAACTGATTACAGAATCCGTTGTCTGGCTGCGGCATATGTCTGCGGGCAGGATGATGAGAACAAATATAAATAAATAAAATCTACGCATAAACGTAATGAATAATAGGTGTTATTGACAACAAAAGTATTAATTTTTTTTGCAAATCGCAACATTTTCGTCCTTTTTTTTCTTAATTTGGT
>OCTX012287831.1_pt1 | contig 73659 bp, 53 predicted proteins | sample 1539691 | NCBI WGS metagenome assembly OCTX01 (sample SAMN02144231, study PRJEB22623) | gut metagenome | biome: sheep rumen | host: Ovis aries | place: New Zealand
GGAGAGATGCTCGAGTGGCTGAAGAGGCACGCCTGGAAAGCGTGTAACCGTCCAAAGCGGTTCCGGGGTTCGAATCCCCGTCTCTCCGCACGATTGTATGGCATGAAATACATAATTCTAATTAATGAAAGTAAAATCAAATAATTATTAATCTTAAAATTTTAACCAAAAGATGAAAAAAGTATTTGCAATTATTGCATTGATGGGAGTTTTTACTCTTGGAATGACACAGGCTGCTTATGCACAGGATGATGCAGCGGCTGCTCCTGAAGAGAATGTAGAGGCTGCTGCCGGCGACGATCAGGCTGCTGCTGCTCCTGAAGCTGCTGAGGCTGCTCCTGAAGCTGCTGAGGCTGCTCCGGCTGAAGGCGAAGAGGCTGTTGCAGAGGCTGACTCTGCTGCCACTGACTCTGCTGCAGTAGACGAAGAGGCTCCTGCTGAGGAAGAGGCTGCTCCTGTGGCTGAAGAGCCAGAAGGAAAGAGCGGTTTCTACAAGACAATCAAGAGATACTTTATTGAGGGTTCTGCAGGCTTCATGGCACTTCCTGCCCTCGCTCTCGTGTTCGGTCTTGCATTCTGCATCGAGCGTATCGTTTACCTCACGCTTGCTGATGTCAACACCAAGAAAATGAAGGAAGATATCGAAGACGCTCTCGTGAAGAAGGGTGACGTTGAGGCTGCCAAGGAAATCGCACGCAACACTCGCGGTCCTATCGCTTCTCTTTACTATCAGGGTCTGATGAGAGCTGACGAAGGAGCTGACTCAATCGACAAGGCTGTTGTCGCTTACGGCGCTGTGCAGTCTTCTAACCTTGAGAAGGGATGCTCGTGGATCACACTCTTCATCGCTATGGCACCGTCTCTCGGATTCTTGGGAACTGTGATCGGTATGGTGCAGGCATTCGACGACATCCAGAAGGCTGGTGACATCTCTCCTACAGTCGTTGCAGGTGGTATGAAGGTGGCCCTTTTGACTACCATCCTCGGTATCGTGGTTGCACTTCTGCTTCAGCTTCTCTACAACTACATCCTTTCTAAGATTGAGGGTATCACAGCAGACATGGAGAATGCTTCCATCGACTTGCTCGACACGACTTACAAGTACAACGCTCAGAAGGCTCGCAAGTAATCTGAAAGCTCGTAATTATAAAAGCGTATTTATTAACCTTAATTAAAAAAGGAGAACATTAAATGGATATTGAAAAAATTAGTAAATATTTGCTTTACGGGCTTTTCGGGGTCTCAGCGTTGATCTTCGTTCTTTTCTTCATCATCGGATTTGGAAATGAATACGAGGCTGACCCGACGAAGAACGCACCTGCGCTCACCGACGTGGTGATTGTCTGGTCGCTCATCCTGTCCGTTGTAGCATTCGTGGGCATGATTGTAGCTTACATCATGTACATCAGACAGCATGGTGTGGAGAAATCGCTCTTCTACACTTGGGGACTTCCTATCGTTTCACTCGTTATCGGTGCTATCATCGGTTTCGCTAACCGTCAGGACACACTCATCATCAACGGTAAACAATGGAACACTCCGGAGGATTCACCAGAACCATTCATGCACTCAGGAGAAATCGTTATTTCTGATGCATCGATCATCTCTGTTATCATCCTCTCTGTTATTGCTATCGCTGCAATTGTCTGGAGTCTTGTGAAACGTAAATAATAGGAGGGGCTATGGGAAAGAAAAGAAAAGTACCAGGATTGAACTCAAGTTCAACGGCCGACATCTCTTTCATCCTCCTCATCTTCTTCCTCATCACTACATCTATGGACACAGACCAGGGTTTGGCTCGTACTCTCCCGCGTCCGCCAGAAGATGAAAACCAGCAGAACGAGAAGAAGGTCAAAGAGAGAAACATCCTTAACATTCGTATCAACAAGGACAACTACATCATGATTGCCACGTTGACGAATGAGGATTACATCAAGTCTGTGAAGGAAATCACGGAAAAGGCAAAACGATTCATCGTTAACGCAGAGAACGACCCTAACCTCCCTGAGGTGGTTGAGAAGGATTTCGACCTGCTGGGACGTATGCGTGTCACACCCGACCATGTGATATCAGTACAGACCGACCGTGGAACAAGTTATGGTGTATACTTCCAGGTGCAGGATGCACTCGTGAAGGCATACAACGAAGTGAGAAACGACTTGGCTAAGGAAAAATTCGGATGCACTTATGAGCAGTGCACGGAAAAACAGCGTGCCGCCATTCGTAAGGCTCGTCCAATGATGATTTCCGAGGCTGAACCAAAACGTTACGGTAAAGCATTGTAATTTATGAGCAGATTTAATAAAGACGGCGGCAGAGAAATGCCTGAGATGAACACCTCATCTCTCCCTGACTTGATTTTCTCCATCCTCTTCTTCTTCATGATGGTTACTACCATGCGTGAAGTGACGCTGAAGGTGAAGATTGACAAGCCACAAGGTACGCAGCTGGAGAAACTTGCTCGTAAATCAGCTACATCGTTCATCTATATGGGTAAACCGACTTCCATCACCGACGGAACTGGTACTCGTGTGCAGATCAACGACAAACTGCTTTCCAACGACGAGCATTTCTCTAACTTGGTCACTCAGTACATCCTCGACGAGCAAGGCAAAATCGGTGACAAGGACAAGCCATTCTTCACGGTTTCACTCAAGGTGGACCATGAGACACCAATGGGATTCATCACCGACTTGAAGCAGGTGCTTAGAAAGGCATACGCTTTGAAGATTGTTTACTCGGCCAACAAGATGACTGATCAGGACGATTAGTAGAAACAACCATAATCATTACGGAGCACTCATCAAAAAGTGCTCCGTTTTTTTCTGTCTTATTTACTTTTTCATTTTATTATTGTGAAACAATATATCGACCTACTTAAGCGAATACTGGACGAAGGGGTGGAGAAATCCGACCGTACCGGCACCGGCACCATCTCGGTCTTCGGTAATCAGATGCGGTTCAACCTCGAAGAGGGATTTCCGCTGCTCACCACGAAGAAACTTCATCTTAAATCCATCATCTATGAGCTGCTGTGGTTTCTCAAAGGCGACACCAATGTGAAATATCTGCAGGAGCACGGTGTAAGAATATGGAACGAATGGGCTGACCCTGACGGCAGCCTCGGACATATCTACGGATATCAGTGGCGCTCCTGGCCTGACTATAACGGAGGACATATCGACCAAATTCGTCAGGTGATCGACCAAATCAAACATACGCCGGACTCGCGCCGTATGATTGTGTCGGCATGGAATGTGGCCGATCTCGGTAACATGAATCTGCCGCCCTGCCATATCCTTTTCCAGTTCTATGTGGCGAACGGAAAACTCAGCCTGCTTCTCTATCAACGTAGTGCTGACTCTTTTCTTGGAGTTCCTTTCAATATTGCTTCTTATTCCTTGCTGTTGATGATGGTGGCACAGGTGACGGGACTTAAGCCGGGTGACTTCGTCTACACCACTGGCGACACACACCTCTATCTCAACCACCTCGAGCAGGCGAGGCTGCAAATCACACGCACACCGCGTCAGTTGCCTACCATGTCCATCAATCCAGACGTGAAAGATATATTTGAATTCCAGTACGAGGATTTCAAACTTGAAAACTACGATCCTTACGACCATATCAAAGCAACGGTATCCGTATAAATCTGAAAACTGACAACTGAAAACTGACAACATGATCTCAATCATCGTAGCTATCGACAGCAATAATGCCATAGGAGCAGACAATAAATTGATTTATTGGCTTCCAGACGACCTCAAACGCTTCAAGAAACTGACGACGGGCAATACCATCATTATGGGCCGTAAGACCTTTGAGTCGCTTCCCAAGGGCGCTTTACCCAATCGCCGTAACATTGTTCTCTCCCGCAATGCAGAACTGCAGTTCCCCGGGGCTGACACTTTTCCATCTTTGAAGGCAGCTTTGGAAGACTGCCGCATTCAGGCGGAGCAGGGCAGGGAGGACGCCAGGGAGGTCTTCATCATCGGGGGAGCATCGGTCTATCGGCAGGCACTGCCTCTGGCCGACCGCCTATGCCTCACTGAGATTGATGCCACCTCGGATAACGCCGACACATTCTTCCCGGAATTCGACCGCTCCCAGTGGGTTGAGACTTTCCGTGAGGACCACTCAGCCGACGAACTGCATGCCTATCCCTTTTCCTTTGTGGATTTGGTTCGCTGCTAATTTTTCTGATTATCAGCAAATATAAAGGTCGCAACTACGTTGGAATAACGCTAAGTTGCGACCTTTTTTATGCAATTATGTATGTTGTGATACGATTCAGCTATTAGAAGAGTATCATAGAGAGAACATATGCCACGAGGGTGGACACACATACGCTGACGAGTCCCGGCATCATGAACGAGTGGTTGAGCAGGTATTTGCCAATCACGGTGGTGCCGGAGCGGTCGAAGTTCACGGTGGCGATGTCGGACGGGTAGTTCGGAATGAAGAAGTAGCCATAGACAGAAGGAAGCACACCGAGGAGTACCGGGCCAGGAATGCCGAGCTTGTAGGCCAATGGCAACATGGCCACGACCACGGCTCCCTGGGAGTTGATAAGTACGGAGACGAGGAAGAAAACGATGGCGATGCTCCATGGATACTGGGCCACGATGGCCTCCAGTCCCTGCTGCATGGCGTCCATATAGTTGGAGAAATAGGTGTCGGCCAGCCATGCGATTCCGTAGATGGCAACTACGGCCACCATGCCCGACTGCCATACCGGACCTGCCACGGCCTTCTTGGGGGATGCCTTGCAGAAGATAATCATCAATGCTGCTGCCGTGATCATCACGATCTGGATGACCAGGTTCATCGCCAGCGGTTTGTCTATGGTTTCTGTCATTCCCTGCAACTCCACTTTGGCTTTCACGAGCTGGTCGGCTGTGAGGCTAACTCCGTCGGACAGCGCAAGCGGTGCGGCGTCTTTCACTGCCTTCAGCGTCTCATGGTGAGGCAGGAGCGACTGGAACGCAGCGAAGATGACGATGACCACGAGGGCAGCGAGGAAGATGTATACAGCCAGTTTCGCCGATTTCGGAATTTCTTTGTCGAGCGTGGTGGCTGAGGAACCGTAAATATAGGCTTTCTGCTCCGGGTTCTGCAGCTTGGCTTGGAATTCTGGGTCTTTGTCCAAGTCGAGGCCGCGTTTGTAGCTGGCGGTCGCTGCTGCCATCAGGCCGCAAAGGCAGGCGGGGATGGATATCATCAGTACCTGGGGAATTGTGATGTTGAATCCGTTGGCACCGGAGATGCTGACAAAGGCCACCACGGCAGCGGCGATAGGAGAGCATGTGATGCCCACCTGGCTGGCCACGCTGGCCACGGCGCAAGGACGTTCCGGACGGATGCCTTTTTTCAGGGAGATGTCGCAGATGATCGGCATCAGCGTATAGACCACGTGCCCTGTTCCAACGAGTACGGTCAGGAAGAAGGTGCAAAGCGGAGCGAGGAAGGTGATTCGCTCAGGATGTTTCCGTAGCAGTTTCTCGGCCAGCTGAATCAGCCAGTCCATACCTCCGGATGCCTGCATGATGCCGGCGCAGGTGACGGCGGCGATGATGATGTAGATGACGTCGGTCGGAGGACTGCCTGGTTTCAGTCCGAATCCGAAGACGAGGATAGCGAGTCCGATGCCGGAGATGGCACCGAGCGCAAGGCTGCCGTAGCGTGAGCCCACCCAAAGTGCGCCCAGCACGATGAGCAGTTGGATTATCATTAGAAATGTAGCCATGGTATATTTTTGTTTTTAGTTGTTAGTCGTATGTTTTCCTGGATAGTCCGGAATTTCCGGAAAACCCGGATAATCCGGGAATTCCGCAGAGTAAGTGCTTGTCTCAGAGTTTCAGATACTTTTTGGCGATGTCGAGCAGCAAGTCTGCCGTGCCTTCGATGCCCAGCAGCGATGAGTTGATGCAGATGTCGTACGACCGGCTGTCTCCCCAGTTGTTCTCGCTGTAGAAGTTGTGATAGTCCGAGCGAAGCGCGTCGGTCTGCTCAATCAGGTCCTTGGCTGTGTCGGCGGAGATGTCGTTCCGGTCCATCAGGAACTTCACACGCTTGTCGTAGTCTGCACGGATGAAGATGCTGAGATGGCGCGGATGGTCGCGGAGGATGTACTCGGAGCAGCGGCCCACGATGATGCAGTCCTCGGTCTCGGCTTTCTCACGGATGATGTCGGACTGGAACTTGAACAGCGACTCATGGCTCATGCTGTTGCGGTAGAGCGTGCCGTAGGAGGCGAAGGGCGAGGCCAGGGTGCGCATCAGGTAGGAGAAGGTGCCTTTGTGGGGAACCTCGTCTGCTTTCTTGAATACTTTGGGCGATATGCCGCTTTCCTCGGCTGCCATCTGGATGAGGCTGCGGTCGTAGATGGGGATGTTCAGCTGTTTGGCCATCAGTTCGCCTATGGCCTTGCCACCACTGCCGATTTCACGGCCGATGGTGATTACATATTTTGATTTCTCTTCCATAATGAATATGTTTGGTTATTTAATGCGGTTATTTAATCGTGTTGTTAATCTTATGTCTTATGAATCAGTCCAGCATCTCGGCCGCTCTCAGGCCGCCTTTGTGATGGAACCGCCACAGAACGTAGGCTGAGAAGAGGACGGAGATGAAGTCGGATACGGTGATGCTCAGCCACACACCTTTCGTTCCCCACAGTCCGGGGAAGATGAGCAGGAAGGGGATGAGGAAGATGAGCTGGCGGCTCAGCGACAGGAAGATGCTGGTCTTTGCCATTCCGATGCTTTGGAAGAAATGCCCCACGACGATGGCGAATCCGATGAGGGGTGCCACCAGCTGTATGAGCCGCATACCCTCTACGGAGAGCTCCGTCAGTTTTGGGTCGTCGGTGAAGAGGCGTATGGGCAGGGTGGGGAAGAACTCGCAGACGATGAATGAGAAAACCATCACGATGGTGGCATACAGGATGCAGTAACGCAACACCTTCGTCACGCGGGGGTAGAGTTGCGCGCCGTAGTTGTAGCCGGCTATAGGCTGCATGCCCTGGCAGATGCCCATTACGATCATGAGGAACAGGAATGTGATGCCGTTGATGATGCCGTAGGCGGCGATGGCGATGTCGCCTCCGTGGGTCGACAGCCCTTTGTTGATGAGAATCACCACCATGCAGGCACAGAGCTGCATGCAGAAGGGAGAAAGACCGATTTTCAGGATGTTCTTCACGATTCTGCTTTTCAGACCATAGATGCCACGGTGTAGATGGATGAGGTCGTTCTTGTTGCTCATCACAATCCACACGAACGCCAGGGCGAAGACCTGCGCTAGGATAGTTGCGATGGCAGCACCTCGGATGCCCATGTCGAAGGTGAAGATGAAAAGGGGGTCGAGGATGGAATTGACGATCACAGTGCTGATGGTGGCTATCATCGCGGTGCGGGGATGCCCCGTGCTTCGCAGCGTGGCGTTCAGGCCAAGATAGAGATGGGTCACGACATTGCCGAGGAGTATCACAAACATATATTCGCGGGCATAACCCACGGTGTTCTCGCTTGCTCCGAAGAAATAGAGAAGCTGGTCGATGTAAATAATTCCGAAAACGGCGAGCAGTAATCCCACGATGATGTTGAGCGTTACGACGTTGCCCAGGGTGTGTTCTGCTGCCTGGTTGTCTTTCTGCCCGAGTTTCACCGACATATAGGTGCTTCCTCCCACGCCCACCATCGCGCCGAAGGCGGCGCTGAGGTTCATGATGGGGAAGGTGACGGCCAGGCCCGACAGGGCCAGGGCCCCTTCGTTGGTGTCTGTGCCTATATGTCCGATGAAGATGCGGTCCACGATGTTGTAGAGCGACGATGCGGTCATCGCCACTACGGCTGGCAACGCATACTGCATCAGCAGCTTGCCCACGTCTTTGGTGCCTAATTCCTTTGTCCTGTCTATCGTCTTGGTTTCTGTCATGATCCCTTTTTACTTTCTGGGTGTTCTGGATATTCTAGTTATTCTAGTTATTCTAGAAATTCTAGATGTTCTAGATATACTAGATATTCAATGCTTATTGGGCCGGATGGCTAAATAAATTTCAAATTTCAAAACTCAAATCTCAAAGACTCATTTAATTTCGCTCCATTTCGGTGGATTCACGTTGAGGAGGTTTCTGACGAAGAAGTCATAGCGTTTATGTTCTCCGTAGGTCTCGCCCATGGTGTGGTGGGCACCGGGAATGACGACGAGTTCGAAGTCCTTGCCGGCTTTCTGCAGCGCATTGACCACCTGCATGGTGGATGCCGGGTCCACGTTGTCGTCCAGTTCGCCGACCACGAGCATGAGCGGACGCTCCAGTTTCGACGCATTCTCCACGTTCGACGAGGCGATGTAGCTTTCGTCTATCGGGTAGCTCATCCACTGCTCGTTCCACCAGATCTTGTCCATCCGGTTGTCGTGGCATCCGCAGGCGGCGTATGCTGCCTTGTAGAAGTCGCCGTGGAGCAGCACAGCCGTGAGGGCCTCCTGTCCGCCTGCTGAACATCCGTAGATGCCCACTCGGTCTACGTCCATATAAGGATATTTCTCACAAGCTGCCTTTATCCAGGCGATGCGGTCGGGGAATCCAGAGTCTTTGAGGTTCTTGTAGCATACCTCCTCAAACTCACGGCTGCGGAACGACGTGGACATGGCGTCAAGCTGAACGACGATGAAGCCGAGCTCGCTCAGGTCGGCCAGGTTCCAGAGCCAGGGGGTGAAGGACTTGGGGACGTACTGGTCGCCAGGCCCTGAGTAGATATACTCGATGACGGGGTATTTCTTCGACGGATCGAAATTCGACGGGCGGCGGATCAGTCCCCACATGTCGGTCTTGCCGTCGCGGCCCTTGGCCACGAATACCTCCGGTTTGTCCCATCCGTTCTGCTCCAGCTTGGTGATGTCGGCCTTCTCCAGTTCTTTCAGAATTTTTCCGTCTGACGTGCGGCGCAGTACGGTCACTGGCGGGTTGAGCACGGTGGAGTAGGTGTCGATCATGAATTTCTTGTCGTCGGTGTAGCGCACGCTGTGGTTGCCCTCCTCCGGGTTGAGGCAGATGAGGTCCTTGCCGTCGATGCCGATGCGGTAGTGATGGATGAGGTAGGGGTCTTCCTCCGTGGCGTTGGTTCCGGCATAGGGATAGTCTTTCTGCGTGTCTGACGTGCGTAGGCCTGTATGTCCGTTGGCGGAGAAATAGATAAGGCCTTTCTTCTCGTCGATATAGTCGATGGAGCGTACGTAGAAGTCGCCCTTGGTGATTTGGCGGATGAGCTCGCCCTTCTGCTTGTCGTAGAGATAGATGTGATTGTAGTTGTCGCGCTCGCTGGTCCAGAGGATATATTTCCCGTTTTCGAAGTCGTGGCGGTATTGCCGTGAGTAGTTCACGTACTTGTCGTTCTTCTCTTCGATGATGGTCCGCACATTGCCGGTCTCTGCGTCGAGCTCCAGGATGCGGTAGGTATGGTGTCCGCGCTCGTTGAACTCAAAGGTGAGGTGGCGGTTGTCCTTCTCCCATCTGGGTGCCTCCACGTAGTACTGGCTCTTGAAGAGGTCGGTCTTCGGCTCAGTCACCTTGCCTGTAGCCACCTCCACCACCACAGGCACGCGGTAGTTGAGCGAGTCGCCAGGCTTGGCATATTCCTGCTTGTGGAGTTTCGGCTGAAGTTGGTCTTTGGGCGATGATTCCACGTAGTAGACATATCGCTTCGGAGCCGGCTTGATGCGCACAGTGGCATAGTATTTCCCGTCTTCTGAGAAGCGTCCGTAGGATGAATAATAGTATGTGCTGTCGCCGTTGGTGGTCAGTGCATGGCCTTGGTCGTCGCCGTTGGTCGACTTTATCCATAGGTTGTTGTCCTTGTGGAATATCTCGACATCGCCTTTAGGGCTTCGCTGACGTCCGTCCTTCTCGTCGGGCACCTCCATCCAGTGGCGCTGACGTCCGTTGTAGTGATGCATGGCCTCTCCGTCGTTCAGCTGCTCGGTCTCGAGGTCGTAGCTCCAGCGCTTTCCGTCGTACTCGAAGAGCAGTCGGTCGTGCTTCTCCTGCTTCTGTGCCTGCTCTGGCTTGTCTTCGTCCCCGTTGTCAGCTCTGTCTTTGTGCCGTCCCCGGCCTCTGCCCCAGTCCTGCTCGTCGGCTGCCCATACGCGGGCGTTGCCCAGCGGCAGGTGGTTGGCATACACTTGCTTCCCGCTTTTTTCCGACAGCTGCTTGCTGAGCTTCTCGCTGTCGAAGAGCGGGGTGGTGGTAAGCTTGTCGCAGTCTACGAGTTTATACGCCGTGCCGGCATTGCCGGTCTCGGTGTACCAGAATTTATGGGTCTTGCCGATGGCGTTGGCCTTCACGTCGCCGTGCAGCATTTTGCCTGAGTACTTGCCACGGATGCTGTAGGCGCGTTTATAATCCTCCACGGTCCCTTGGCCGTATGCCATCAGTGTGCAGGCGGCCAGGGCTGCGAATACTAATCCTCTTGACGTTTTCATTTTCTTATAGTAGGTGTGTATGTGTTATTTGCTTTCTTTTGCTTTGGGGGTGGCGCCGGTCGTGCCGTCAGCACTTTTTCCTTTGGATTGTGGGGAGGCGCCAGTCGTGCCGTCGGAGGCTGGCTGGCTCCCGGTCTGCTTGAATTTCACATTCTCTGCTTCGCCCATGGCCACGTCGCGGAACTCCTGTGCGCTGATCTTCACGGGCTCCACCATGAACTCAGGCACGTTGTACGACTTCAGTTGGTAGCGGTAGAAGTCGGGGTCTTCCTGCGGCAGCTCGAACGGCTTGTGGGCGTTGCCGTTCTTGTCGAAGTAGGAGATGTAGAGCCGGCTGTAGTTGCCGTCGTCTCTCCTCGAGGCGAACAGGATCCAGCGTCCGTTGCTCGACCATGAGTGGTAGCTGTCGGCTTGCATGCTGTTGGCTTCCTTGAGCGGACGGCTCTCCATGGTTCGCAGGTCGGTCACGTAGAGGTCTGCGTCGGGGTGCCAGATATGGAACACGCCGTAGTTGCCGAGCCCGTAGAGCACGTAACGGCCGTCGGGGCTGACGCGGGGAATCGTGGCGCTCTTGTTCTGAGCGGCGGCGTCGAACACCATCTCTTTCGGACCGAAGGTCTTCGTCTTGCGGTCGAAGGGCTTGCGGTACACGTTATATTTGATGTCCATGTATTTCTCGATGATTTGGCTTTGTTGGCGTGCCAGCTTGTCGTCCTTCTTGTCTGTCTTGTTGCCATAGACATCCTCGGACTTCGACTCTATCACCACCTTCGCTGTGTCGCTGAACTCGAAGTGGGCGGAGCAGTAGTAGAGGGTGTCGCCTTCGGGCGACCACCATGGGAACACCTCGAACTCGGTGCTGTCGTTCTCTATGTTCGTGATGGTGTTCGACTCGATGTCGTAGAGAATCAGGTCGCTGGCTGCGTCCTGAACTTCGATTTTATTGCGCTCCTTCGTGTGGAACGACTGTCCCGTGCTGTTCGTGGAGTAGGCGATGAGAGGAAGGGTGGGGTGCCACGAGGGGTAAACGCCTGCACTGATGACTTCAGGTGTCTTCAGGTTGATTTTCTTTGGCTTTCCGTTGTACACGAGCATCGTACCGCCATGGGCCTGACGCATATGGAACTGCATGTTGTCCGTCTTGTAGTTCTGGTAGGAGTGGCAGTTGATGCACTGGCCTTCTGCCTCTGTGCTGATGATCATGTTGTTGTAGATGTCTTTCTCCTCGTAGTTCGTCAGGTTGCGCTCGCAGATGCGAAGCTCCTCATAGGCCACGTACGACGGGTTGATCAGACGGTAGGAGATGTATGGGTCGATATCCTCTTGTGCCACGCTGATGTTGAAGGCCTTGAATGCCGTCCATGCCCCTTTGTCGCTGGCGAATATCTCCACCCTGATGTCCTTCCCCTTGCTTGAGGCGAGGATTTCTTTCCATTCGTCCTCCGGAATCTGCACTTTATTGCCGTCGCCGTAAGTCTGCTGGTTTTCTCCGCCGTAGGTCAGCCGTGCCACCACCTCGTCGCAGTGGTCGGTCACCTTGAAGTTCAGTGGTGCGATGTTAGGGGGTACAACCACGTCCTTGTAGTCCGGGAAGATGTTGGGCGCTTTCTTCGATGCCGTGGCATTGGCCGGTACCTCCGGGTGTTTGTTCTTGCATCCTGTCATCGTCAGGCACATCATGCCAACGCCGAATATGATTGTCATTAATTGTTTCATTGCTTTATATGCTGGAAAATGATAAAATAATCAAATGTCTAAATAAATAGTAAATCGTAAAATCGTAAATTACTTTTCTTCAGATGGTTTACACCCCTGCCGTGTAGAAAAATAATAAAATGATCAAATGTCTAAATAAATCGTAAAATCGTAAAATCGTAAATTACTTTTCTTCAGCTGGTTTACATCCCTGCCGAGTAGAAAGATAATAAAATATTCAAATGTCTAAATAAATAGTAAATCGTAAAATCGTAAATTACTTTTCTTCAGCTGGTTTACATCCCTGCCGAGTAGAAAAATAATAAAATGATCAAATGTCTAAATAAATCGTAAATAGTAAATCGTAAAATCGTAAATATCAATACGTGTGTACGCCTCTGGAGAAGTAGTAGAACCACCAGTAGGTGTCGCCGAACTGTGCAAAACATTCCTCACCCACTTTCCGTGTGAGCGCGTCGCCTTTCAGCTGTCCGCTGTATTGCTGAAGCAGCTGCCCGGTCACATTCTTGAAGCTGGCGTAGCGGTTGACAATCAGGTTTTTGTCGAACGGCATATGACTTGTGTCCACTTTCTTCTCCAGGTCGCCGAAGAGGTAGGCTGCCTCCTGATAGTGGATGGGCATGGCTTCCTTCTCGTGCAGGTCTGCATATTTGAAGAAGCGTGGCCAGAAGAGGCTGATGTCCTTCTGGATGAGGGCGAATGCCAGGCATGCCTCCTGGAATTTCGGGTCGCTGAGGTTCATGTGGCAGAAATAGCTGATGAGGTACACCTCTACGAGTCCCTGGTCGCCGTCAAGCGCGTTTTTGAAGGCATCGTACATAGGCCTGACGCACTTGTACTCATCCGTGGCCTCGTAAGCCTTTCGGTTGCGTAGCAGTTCCAGACGTTTCTCTGCCCATTCCTTATGGAAGGTGGTAGAGCGCAGGATGTCAATATATTTTGCGGCCACATTCTCCTCGCCTGCCATCATGGCGCAGCGGATCAGGTTCTTGTAGTCGTCAACGCGGAAGCCGTATTCCACACCATTCTCGATACACCAGCGGGTGGCGAAGTTGGTCTTTCCGTAGTAGAAGTAGTAGAGCGGTCCGCACGTGTTGCACAGGTTCACGTGGATGGAGTCGCGCTCCAGGTTTCCGAGGATGTCCTTCGGGTCCTTGTCCTTGTATTTCTCGTCGTCGTATTTCTTCTTCTCCTCAGTCTTCTTGTAGGTCCACACGGTCGGTTGGATGGTGCGGTTGTCGTATTTGAACATCATGTTGCCTATGTTGCCGAGATGGAGGAGGGCAATATTCTGGCCCATAATCATCTGGCGGGTGTGCGGCCCCTGCGACTCGCGGCTGGCTTCCAGTGCTCCTTCCCAGTCGCAGTCGGCGAGCTTGCGGTACATCTTCAGCTCGGTCTGGAAGTTCTTGTCGTCGAAGTGGTTGTAGTTGATCAGCAGGAAATAGCCGGCAAGCAGGACTACCGTGGCGATGGCGGCGAATGCAGGGGATTTGCCTGCGTCCCATTTTTTCTTTCCAGTGATGACGTTTAGACTCATCGGCAGGATATAAGCCAGCGGCACCAGCGCAATGGCGACAAACAAGGACCGTTTGGCTCCTTCGATATACTTGTCGTTCTGGAAGATAGGCAGCATCGCAGTGTAGATGTCCTCTACTCGTGCCGCTGTGTAGTGCTGGTAGTACATCTTCGGCACGATGATGATGGCGGCCACGGCAAGGATGACGGCCAGATAGCGGCTGACGTCCTTCCAGTTCGGCTGCTGGCCCTCTTCCGTTCCGATGAGCTGCTGCAGTGCCAAATAGCCAGCTCCGCAGAGGCTCCAGAATCCGATGAGCGGATAGAGCCCGACCACATAGAGGGCGATGAGCACGGAGCGGACGTAGCCTTTATAGAGGTTGGAGATGTACATGCCTAACAACATGATGAGGATGGCCACGGTGTAGGTGAACCAGTAGCCGGGCAGTTTGATGTAGTACATCCAGTAGCCCAGGCATATCTCTGAGCAGAGCAGCAGCACCACGGGGGCCAGTGCGACGGCGCTCCATCGGTTGCTGATGTGGAACACTTTCAGCGTAAGCAGGTAAATAAGGCCCCACAGTGCTATAAGTATGAGTGAGCCGGCCCAAGGGTAATAGAAATACTGGGTGAGATAGCAGCCCAGCCACTGGCTGAAGCCGCCGACCACGCGCATGCGGTCGTCAAAAAACTCTTGGTTGTTCTGCCAGATGGAGTGTTCCTGGCATCCGTAGAGGTACTCGCTGTTCAGCACGGCCAGGTAGACAAATGCCACCACTGCGAACAGCAGGAAGCAAACCCATGGAATGAACTTTTCCATCTTCGGGCTGAACGTGAAGAACGGCTTCTTCTCGCCTCCTTTGTTTTTTGATGACGAAGACGCTGAATGCACTGCCTTGGCTGCCGTCTTCGGTCCTTTCTTGTTGTTGGACTTCACGTTGCGGAAATCCGTTTTCTTTGTTGACATTGTTTCGTTAGCTGATGATATGCTCGTCAAATTAAGCAACAATGAAATTGCAATATGACAAAATAAATCGTTAAATCGTATTCCTTTGATTCCAGTCAGCTTAGACTTTCATCGTGTGGAAAAATGATAAAATATCAAAATATCCAACTAAATAGTAAATTGATAATTCGTAAATCCGTTTTAGTCAGCTTAGACTTTCATCGTGTGGAAAAATGATAAAATATCAAAATATCCAACTAAATAGTAAATTGATAATTCGTAAATCCATTCCAGTCAGCTTAGACTTTCATCGTGTGGAAAAATGATAAAATATCAAAATATCCAAATAAATAGTAAATAGTAAATCGTAAATCTTTTTAGTTCCACGACCAAGCGTCCGGGTTGTAGTCTTTCTCCACGTTGTCCTCCAGTTTGTCGGTCAAGTTGCAGAAGAAGTCGATATCTGTGAATTTCTCCAGCTCGTCTATGGACATGGCGTGCTGCTTCATCTGCTGCATGGATGGGTAAGTTGCTGCGTAGCTTCCGTGCTGCTCCAGCAGGAATCCGATGGACTGGTAGGTGTTGTTCTTGGTTTCGGCAAGGATGGCCATGAAGTAATATTTCGGAACCGCCACCTTCACCGCGTCCCCTTTCACATTGGTCGTCTCGAAATAGCCTTTGCCCTGGAATCGCTGGCCCTCCTTGATGGTTCCGCCTTTGCAGACGTAGAGCTTCTTGAAGGTGGACGACTTGCTCCAGTTGCGGATGAGCAGCTCGAGCTCAGCCCAGTAATAGCTGTTGAAGTTGTAGAGCTGGGGCGACATGTTGCTCATGTAGAAAGTCTGCATGTTGGCCTGGGTGGAGTAGAGACGGTCGGCCGACGCGCAGAGGTGTCCGCGGGTGTAGCCGCTGCCGCTGTAGGAGGTGGGGGCCAGCTGGCAGGCTGACGGCAGGTTCACGTCGGCACTCCATGCGTCGCTGCGGCTGCCGCTGCCCACTTTCGTCGTGTCGTCGAAGGTGAAGGCGACCCACCGGCTGTGGCACCATGCCGAGTCGTACTCGAAGCAGTAGTTCATGACGGTCTTGCTGGCCAGGTCGTTCATCTTCGCCCAGTGGGAGACGAACCGCAGGCCTTTCCCGGTCCTTACGTGTGGCACTTCCAGGCGCATCACGTCGCTGTTTGTCGCCCTAAGCGCTAAGTTGCTGTTTTTGTTCGACTTGTCTGTCACTTCTGTCGTGCTCTCTCCGTCTCCGTTATCGTCGCTACACGATGCAAGCATGCCCGGCATGAGGATGCCGAGCATGACAAGCAGTATCAGATAATATAGCTTATTCATTGTTGTGGGTTATCGTCTTTTCGCAGTTGGGGTGCCAAAGGTATGTCCTTCCCATTCTGCGTATGATGGACTCTTGATACCGCAGACACCGAAATATTTCTCAATGGAACCGTAAATAATTACCTTCTTTCCAAGTGGTGCTCCCTGGTTGATGAAAAGGCTTAGACCATCGAAAACTGTTTCTCCTTTTATTTTTGTAGGTAAACATTTTTTGTAGTCGCTCTCTTGTGGATTATCAGAAATGAGGATTACTGCTTCCTGTTCTTCCGGAACTCCAAAGGTTGCTGAATTCTCATTGAGGTTATTTCCCTTTATGTATCCCACAATATAACCACTTACATAGGCTTTAGTTTTTGCATCTGGATTATTAGTGAAAATTGCCTGTGCGTCAGCTACGGTATAAGGATAGTGCAACGTTCCGTCGCCTTCTGTGTCCGTCGGAGAGGGTGTGGGGGTATCGCCGCCGCCTTCGCCTCCGCTGGTCGATCCGTTGAGTGAGTAGAGATATGCCTCCTTTTGTGAGGTCTCGGGCGTGTTGCCACGGAAGTTCATCAGCTTGCCGCAGAACACCACCTCGTCGCCTACTTTTGGCATCGTGCCCTCTGTGTAGGGCTGGTTGCCGAAGTACAGTGCGCGGTAAATCTGGAACTGGTTGGTGGTGGTTCCGTCGTCGGAGATGTAGCAGGTGATATTACCAAAGTATTCTCCTGTGTTACTGTTTACACTGTTGTAGTTCTCCTTGATGCTCACCACTTTACCTTTCACGTATACGTCCTTGTCGGTCTTGGCGTCTGATGCCAGGGCATTACATACCTTGATGGCTGCCACGCAGTTGTAAGGGCTGTTGGCGGTTCCGTCGCCGGTGGCCTCACCGGATGGCTCTTCGTTACCGCTGCCTTCCACCACCTTACCGTTCAGTGAGTATAGGTAAGCTTCCCTCTGAACAGTTTCCAGAGTGGTTCCGTAGTTGTTGACGAATTTCGTCACTTTACCGCAGATAATTACGTCGTCTCCAACCTTCAACAACTCACCGTCTCCGTCATACTCCTTGTTTCCAAGGTAGAGTGCACGATAAATATAGAACTGTCCGTCGGCAGATCCGTCATCTGAGATGTAGTAGGTTGCGTTACCATAATATTGTCCGTTTTGATTCTTGGAATCGTAGTTCTCCTTGATGGAGGACACTTTACCCTTGATATATACAACATCGGAACTTTTATTGTCTTCCAAGCTGTTGGCGAATTGGTTGGCAGCTACGCTGTTGTAAGGATTTTCCTTCGTTCCGTCTCCGGTTGCTTCGCCTGATGTCGGATCGCTTGGTTTTGACTCCTGGCCGTTCAGATAAGCCAGCTGGCTGTCTTGCTTAAATTCCTTTGTTGAACCGTATAATGTGAGTTCACCATAAACAATAACCTCGTCGCCCACCTTCAAATCGTCTTTTTTGGCGAAGTCTGCACCGCCTAAGCCTTTACCGCGGTAAACCTCGAGCTGTCCGGCAGATGTACCGTCGTCTGAGATGTAATAGGTTAGGTTGTGGTATCGGTTGAATTGTTCGTCGTCTATATCGTCGACTCTTGATACGATACCTTTTACAAAAACTTTTTTACCAGCATAGTCGCCTTTGTCAATAAAGTCGTTTGCGGCTGAAACGTTATAAGGATCTTCAAACGTACCACTTCCTGTAGGTTCGGCCTGGCTGTCGAACGGACTGCATTTTTGGTCATTGAGTTGAAGAATCCAACTGCCCTGAGTCACTTCAGCAGTAGAACCGTAAAGTGTGAGCTGTCCCCATACAATCACGTGGTCACCCACTTTCAAATCAGAAGGACTGTTGAAATTGGCACCTGCCAGTCCCAATCCACGGTATATTTCCAGTTGCTGGCGAGCCACACCTTCCTCGTCGATGTCGTTTTCGTCAGCGATATAGTAGGTGAGGTTGTGGTAGCGGTTGAACTGGTCGGCATCGATATCGTCGATTTGAACAACGATACCTTCAACATATACATTTGAGCTGGAATATGTGCCGGCAGAGATAATTTTCAACGCGTCGCTCACGGTGTAAGGATTGTCGGATTTTCCTTCACCTTTCATCGTCATGTCAACCTCTTCAGGACTTAAAACATAATAAGGTGACGGAACATCATCACAGGCTGTGAAGAATCCAACTGCCAATAGCGGCAGAATCATTGTTAATAATAACTTTTTCATATTGTAGATAGTTTTTTGTTTCGTTGTGGTTATTTATATTTATCTTGTTTTATCAACGTCTGGTTATCGCTTTTTGGCTGGCGCAGTTCCTATTACTGTGTTGCCCCATGCGGCGTAGGTGGGGGATTTGATTCCACAAACTCCGAAATACTTTTCTATGGAACCGTAAATCACTACCTTCTCTCCCAGAATGGCTCCTTGGTTTGTGAAAATGTCCAAACCGTTGCGGAAATCTCCCTTTGGCAGCTGTACGGGCACGCATTTTGTGTAGTCGGTTTCTTCTGGACTGTCTGCAATCAGAATTTCTGTTTCTTGTGTTTCAGGTACACCGAAAGTGGCAGTTTCAGCATTTAAGCCGGTTCCGTTTACATAGCCCACAACATAGCCCGTAACGTAGGCTTTGGTAGGAGTTTGCCCTGTGCTTTCATACAGTGCTTGTGTCTTGGTCACATTGTAGGGAGAGTCCATGGTGCCATTACCGTCAGGACTGGTTTCATCCTCATTGTCTGATGGAACAGTATCATCTCCCTCATTGTCTGACGGCACAGGGTCAATGTGAATAGAAGGTTTGGCATCCTTTTCTTCACGAAGCGTGAACTGCCATGTGTTGCTGTAGCGGGTCAGGACTGCGGTCACATCGAGCAAGCCTGTGGGGATATTCTTTGAGGAAAAGTCTGCAAGTGCGCTTTGGCGGAGTATGAATTTCTTTCCGCCAACGTAAATCGTGTCGTTCACACCGTTGCCGGCGTCGCGGTCGTCATACACAGCATAAACTTTACGCTTGTTGAAACCATGAATCTCGGCATCCTGCACTCTGACAAGCATCGGGCACCATTTGTGCATCTGGTCATTGGTGTTGTTTTTTTCAAGCCAGGCTCTGTCGATATCGATTGGTGTCACTTCGTAAGCAGTCTCGTCGAAACCGATAATCTCGATTGACTTTGTGGCTCTGAACTTGGGCATGCCGCCTAAGCGTTTATTACCGCCGCTGGTGGTGTAGGGGGTGCCGATTTTTGCCAGGTTGCCGTATGAGCCTATATATAGCCCTTTCAAGTTCACTTTCACATGAGTGCCTACTGGGTAGGTGCACCATAAAGAATTGTCGTTGATTCCTATGGAGATGCAGTCGTCCCCTTTACGAACGTAGATTGACTGATAGAGATTGCCGCTGATGTCGTTGGCGCATACATAACCGTCAAATATCATGTCTTCGGTTACTTCAATCCAGCGGTTGCGGTTCGATTCGTCGGCGATGACGCTTTTAAATTGCTCTTTAAGGGCACCAAGCGTCGTTGTGCAGCCTGTGGCTTCTTGGTCGCTGCTGTAAATGTCGTGAACAACATCTGGCGTGTCGTAGTCGAATTTGTTGCATGAAGGAAGCAATGCTAATGTCAGGGCCAGACCGCATATATGATGGAATTTGATTGTTTTCATCTTTTCATTCTTTGTTGTTTCATGATAATCTTTTCTTTTCTCACGCACATATCAAATCAGAAGCGCAGACCAATGGTCAGGAATGCGGTAAACGGATAAGCGTAGGCATATTTCGAGTTGTATGCGAACTGATAGGAGCGGACTTTTCCGGTCTTGTCGAAGTTGTCATTACGGCTCTGTTCCGAACCACGAAGTTTCATGTTCCGGTTGTTCGTCACGTTGTTGAGGTTCAGGTTCAGGTTCAGTGTACGGCCATGATGCAGACGGAAGGAACGACCGATTGAAAGGTCACACATAATTGCGCCGTCAAATTTCTCCTGACTCTTCGGACTGTAGCTGAGGATTTCGCCGTTCTCATCTTTCAGAACGCCGCCTTTCATCTTATCTACCGCCCATGAGGCTTTGCCGTTGGCATCGAAGGTCTTCGACACATCAGGCATCACGTCGGTCAAACGGAGATAAGGTGAGAAATATATATAGGTGCGCCCATAATAGTTGGCACGGGCTTCCAGGAACCACCCGTTTACGTTGTAGCGGGCACCAAGGCTGAGGGCTGTCAGCGGGGTACATCCCACTTTCATGCCGTCGGTCACCACTTTCAGCTTATGATGATGGATAGGATCCCACCAGTGGGGGCTCTGCTCTGCGTCGGACTTGTCGTAGCAAATCACAGCATCAGCGTTGTTTGTGTATTTGGCATCGGTAATGGACCCTACGAAATCTACTGAGAACTGGGTGGTAAACCGGTATTCAGCGGTCATCTCCAGTCCGTAGTGTCTTTTCTTAATGCCGGTCATTGTCAGGTAGCTGTACTCCTGCTTGATGTCGTCGAAGAACTGTGATTGCTCTGTAACATCGTCAAATTGGGTGAGGAATCCTTTAAGCTGACCGCGGAGTTTTCCGAAATTGAATTTATAGGTGGCTTCCGCAAACACGTCGAACTCGTCTTTGAGGTCGAATGCGAAGGCGTTGCGTGTCTGTACGTTCAGGAAACTTACGCTCGGAGTCGGAGGACGGAACTCAAATCCACCGCTGATATTAAAGAAATGGTGGGCGCCTGCCGATACTCCTATTTGGGCTTTCATTCCTCCACCCATGAATTTTGCGGTGCCGCTGCTGCCTTTTGAGTGCTCTGGTGAACGTCCGTTGCGCATCTTGCCGACACGCTCTATCGTTGTTCCGTTCACATTGGCGTTGAATACTCCCGATACGTTATTATGGGTAAAGGAGTAGGAACTCCATAACTGGCCCTTGTTCACGTTGATGTGGTAGTTGTAGCCGAATTTGTCACCTTTCTTGATGACTCGGCTCGGATGGTCGAGGTCATTCTGTGATTCGTTGCTGTAGGCACCATAATCACTTGAAGCGAAACGGTCAAGGTCGGTGTGGTAAAGGCTTCCGAGAAGGTCGTTCATCGTCTTATAGAACATACCGGTGGTGTGGTTCAAATTCAAACCGGCGTTCACTGTGCTATAGCGGTCTATGGTGTGCTTAAGGGTGGAACCAAGATTCCAGGCGAACTGGTCCTGGTGCGACTCCTCTAAGTAATATACAGCCTCACCGCTTCCGTTTTTCACGCTGTTCTGGTTAATCATGTACATCTTGTCCCAGTCTATCTGACGGTTATGTTCCGATGCTTTCCAGTAGTCAACATAGCTGCGCCACTCGCTAAACTCCCATTCGTTCGGAGCCACACCGCTATACACGTTGAATATGTTGCTCGGCATATAATGGTAGTAGTCTGGACGGGGGTCTGCGGCGTTGTTCGTACGGTTGATATACGTCTGACCGTATTTTGCATAACGTAAAATATTGGTTGTGGTCAGCTTTGTCTCTGGGCTGATGTTCCAATCCCAGGTCAGAATGGCTGTCGGCTCCATGGTTTTACGTACTCGTGAGCTGCGTTTCTTTCCATTTTGATAACCCCAGAACGGGTTGTAGTAGTGGGAATTGGCAAGCCAATAGGCCTCTTCCGTGGTCCAGCTCGATGTGGCCTGTTCGGTTGGGGCGAAGAGAAGGGAGAGTGAGAGGTTGTGATAGCGGTTGAAGAAACGCTCCGCTCCGAGGTAGACCGCTGCGGCATGCATATAGGTTCCTTTTTGCTGGCCTTCCTCGCCGTAGCGGATGTTGGCGGCGCCGGCGAAGGCCCACCCGTTCTTGATGCCGGTGGCATGGGCGAACATCAGACGTCCGATGTAGTTGCGGTTGGTCAGCGCAAGCGACAGACGGGAACCGGTTCGCATCAGGCTCGGACGGATATTCAAGTTGGCACCGCCGCCCAAATCGTAGTAGTTGATGCCATTTTGCTCGAATGTGGTGATTCCCTGTTGGTTGCGGGTCACGTCGGACAGGCCGCCGAAGAGCGAGGAGAAGCTGAACTGCCCGCGGATCACGTCGTTCACTTGAGCGCCGTTCACTGTCGTCGTACGATAGCGCTGCTCATAGTTGTGAGGACTGTAGTAGGAATGACCAAACCGGAAGTTGGTCTTCGTCAGGTACAGGTCGTCATTGTAGGATGCCGTGGACGACGCGCTCTGGGTCACCGTGGACTCCTCGTCGAGGTCAAAGTCCGTGATGCCAAATGCCTCTATGTCGTCGTCATCATCTGCAGGAATACTGTCGGTGGGGGTCTGGCCCCAGGCCGACAAGCTCAGATACAGAAGCGGCATGATTAACAATTGTCTCTTTTTCATATATGTTTCGATTAGTTAGTATATCCTTGTTTGGTGGTTGCGTCGCTGATTTTCAGACCTTTTGGGCGAAACGGGATTACCGCTGCTGAAAATGCGTAATATGAATTATTGCAAATATACAAATAATTTCTTTAGACTTAACAATATTTTCATAAAATTTGAAAATTTTTTCAAAAATTACTTGTTTTCTAAATAATATTTCCGAACTTTGCATTATTAAGTCAAATTGTGGGTTCGCCACAAGTGCCATTGGCCGTTTTTTCATGGCGACATGAAGCGGGTCAATATAACTCTTACAAAATAACTAAAAACTGAATTATTCATACTCTAACACCCATACCCCTATGAAAAACTTGAGATATATCATCGTGCTGGCGGCGCTGACGGCTGTGGCCGGACTCCTCTCGTTCACGCCCAAGCCGGCTGCAAGGCAGATTATTGTGCCTATCGCATTCTATAATCTGGAGAACCTGTTCGACACCATCCACGACGAGGTGTGGGACACCATTGACGGTGTGCCCCGGAAAATCGCGGACAAGAACGACTATGAGTACTTGCCTGACGGGACGAATCATTGGAACTCCATGAAATACTGGGCAAAGCAGAAGAACATGTCGTATGCCCTCTCTCAGCTGGGCATCGACAAGCAGCCTAACGGACCGGCCATCATCGGCGTGTCGGAAATCGAGAACCGACGGGTGCTGGAAGACCTCGTGAAGCAGCCGGCGTTGAAAGACCGTGGATACAAGATCATTCATGAGGAGGGGCTTGACCGTCGTGGTGTGGACTGCGCATTCCTCTACAACCCCCGTATGTTCAAATACCAGCGGCATAAACTCATACCTTATATATATCCCGGCAACGACACCACTCACGCAACACGTGGATTCCTGCTCGCCACGGGCACCATCCTGAAAGAGGAGGTGAACGTCATCGTCAACCACTGGCCGTCGCGTTTCTCTGGATCCTTCTACCGCGAGCATGCGGGTAAGCAGGTGCGAGCTATCGTGGACTCACTGCAGCGGCAGAATCCGGATGCCAAGATCATCATCATGGGCGACATGAACGACGACCCCGACAACAAGTCGATGGCGGAGGCGCTGGGTGCCAAGCGCAGCGAGAAAGACTGTGGACCTCAGGACCTCTGGAATCCCTGGTGGGATCATCTGCGCAAGCGCGGAGTCGGCACACTCAAGTACGACGGGGCATGGAACCTCTTCGACCAGATTGTCTTCACTGCAAACTTCCTCAAGAACGTGAAGAACGACGGATACAAGACACTCGCATACTACACGCATGAGGTGTTCAACCGCGACTTCCTCATCCAGCAGGAAGGGGCATACAAAGGCAATCCTCTGCGTACACATGCTGGAGGAACATGGCTAAACGGTTATTCTGACCATTTCCCCACCATTGTCTATTTTGCTAAAGAAATAGAGTAGGGTTACTTACAAACCCGTAATAAACCCCATTACTGGAACATCTCCAATCTCCACCCTCGCATGAACCGCAGGTGATGTAGAGACTCCCCGTGGGGTGTCTAAAACGAAACCGTACATAACCTTTAACAGAAACCTCTGGACCGTAAGCAAGAAAGCAGGATAAACTTCTTGTCTTCTCGTCTTCTCGTCTTCTTTTATTCTCGTTTTCTTGTCTTCTCTTAAAACATTATCTACTAATTAATTTATAACTCTCTCTATTATGAAAAAACAATTACGACTTATTATTTCTCTGGCTCTGCTGGCCTTCTTTGCCACTGGAACCAAAGCTGAGGAGTACGTATGGGACTTCTCTGTCGCTTCCTATGCGTCTGCATCGGAGGACCAGGTTGCATGGACAAGCGATTATGCCAAACTTGTGGTTGACAAGGCTGAGGCTGGAACGCCTGCCAACAACTATCTGGGTGGCAGTGTGAATGAGGCTACCGGAAAAACTGTGACCAGTAGCCGGTTTTACACGAACAGTGTGGTGACCATCACACCTGCTGACGGCTATACCGTCACTTCCGTTGTCTTTGAATGTACAACCGACAACTATGCCAAAGCCCTCAAAGAAAGCACATGGGACAACGCTACTGCTACTATTTCTGAAAAAGTGGTGACTATCACACCCACCGACGGTACCAAGCCTTTCTCTGCTACGATGGGTGGAACCACAGGATCAAGCAAAGTAACCTTGAATTATGTGGCCCCAGGAGGTGTCATTCCTCCTACACCACCTGTCATCTCACCTGCAACAGGCACATACACTGAGCCGCAGACAGTCACTATCACGGCTGATGAGGGTCTTAAAATCCTTTATTCCCTCGACAATGTGACATACAACTATTATTATGGACCTTTCAAAGTTTCTGAAACCACTACTGTTTATGCATGCAGTGAGGATGCAAATGGAAACAAGAGTTCTCACGTAGAGAGTACGATCACAATCAAAACTGGCACGGAGGAACCGGTTATTTACTCTGATGAGTTCAAAAATAATAAGGGTGGATTTGAGTTCAGCGACGTGACTCTCCCTGAAGGTTTGACGTTTGTGTGGAAAAACAACAATTATGGATGGGTGGCATCTGCTTTCGCGAACAATCAGGCATACGCTGCTGAATCATGGCTCGTCTCGCCTGCTTTCAAGATCGATGCCGGCAGCCCGGCTACGCTGTCTTTCAGCCACGCATTAAATAAGGGCACGAAAGAAGCCTGCGGACTCTATGTTTCGGAAGACAAGCAGAACTGGACTGAAATCACCGTGCCTACCTGGCCTGAAGGAACCAACTGGAATTTTATTTCCTCTGGCGACATCGACATGTCAAGCTATGCAGGAAAGACCATCTATCTTGGTTTCAAATATGCAAGCACAACTTCAAATGCGCCGACATGGGAAATAGAGGAACTGACACTTAAAGGCAAAGGCAGCTCGGATGTAAACCCTGCAGAGGTGCCGGAATATACTACCATTGCGGCTGCCAAGGCTGCGGCTACCGTCGACCATGTGGATGTTTTGATGAAGCTTACAAATGTGACTGTCACCTACGTGAACGGCTCATCGAACTACATCACTGACGGAACCGACGGGTTCCTCCTCTTCGGCTCTTCTCTCGGTCTGAAGACTGGCGATAATATCGACATCACTGTCACAGGACAGCTCTATCTCTATCACAAGCTGCCTGAACTTGCTGTCTCTAAAGTGGATGAGGTGAAAGTGAACTCGTCAGACAATGTGGTGGAGCCGGTTGTGGTTGAGGTTACCGACCTTTTGACCGACTATCTCAAATATTCAAGCATGCTCGTGAAGATTGAATGTACCGGCATCGAGGAAGAGACCTGGACCGAAAGGCTCGTCACACTTATCCAGGACGGTGAGGAGTGCAAGATGTACGACAACTGGAAAGTGGCCACTGAAATGACCTTTAAGACTGACAAGGACTACAACATCACCGGTATTGCCGCTGTACGCGATGAGAACGTGCAGATATATCCGCGTACATCAACCGATATTGAACTGATCACAGAACAGGCACTACCGGCTTCCAAATGGATGGACGGAGAAGAGGAGGTTGAGAACATCGAACTCTCGTCTCTTGACGAGGCTTTGGAAGCCAAGTTCGTGACTGACTCCGACGGGGAGGTCACCTATGAGTCTTCCGATGAGAGCGTGGCCACTGTTGATGCAGCTGGAAAAATCACATTGGTTGGTCCTGGAAAGTGTGTTATCACGGCAAAGACTGCCGAGACCAGCGCATTCCAGGCTTCATCAGCTCAGCTCAACATCAAGGTGATGATTCTTCAGGGTGACGGAACAAAGGAGAACCCGTACACCATCGCCGACGTTCAGCTGCTTTACGATGAGACCACACCGTCTGAGCCCGTTTGGGTCACCGGTTATATCGTAGGCTGCGTGAACGGAGCTCTCAGCAAGCCGGCTTGGACTGCCGACAGCGAGAACATCACGAAGACCAACTTCATCATCTCCGACAACAAAGATGCCGAGAGCGTAGACGAGTGCATCCCGATGGAGCTGGCAAAGGGCGAGATCCGCGACAACAACAACCTCGTGGATCATCCTGAAAACCTGGGTCAGCAGATGAAGGCGCTTGGCGTCATCACGAAATACTTCTCCGTATGCGGTATCAAGAGCGTGACCGAGCTCATCATCGGCGAAGAGCAGCAGCCGGAGACGAAGAAGGGCGACGTCAACGAAGACACGAAGGTGGATATCTCCGACATCGTGGCTGTCATCAACCAGATTGCCGGCACTGCCACTTACAAGAACGCTGACGTGAACGGTGACGACAAGGTGGATATATCCGACATCGTGGCCATCATTAACATCATCGCAGGACAATAATCTGAAATAAAAACTAACACAAAAAAGGGATGCACCTGTTTGGGTGCATCCCTTTACTGTTGTTTTTTGTCTGTCTTATGCGGTTGGTCTGATCCGGCAGTGTCCCTGCCGTCTCGTCTTCAGTCGTCTCGCTTAATTCCTGAACACCAGTCCTTCAGACTCGGCGTCCACCACGATTTCGTGCTCGCGGTCCACCTCGCCGGACAGGATCTTCTTCGACAGGTCGTTGAGCAGGTAGCGCTGGATGGCCCGCTTCACCGGCCTTGCGCCAAATTCAGGGTCGAAACCAGCCTTGCCCAGGAACTTGATGGCGGCATCGGTCAGTCGCATCTTGATGCCGTTCTCCGAGAGCATTCGTGCCACGCCGTCCACCTGCATCCTGACGATGTCGCTGATCTGCTGCTCGTTCAGCGGGGTGAACATGATGATTTCGTCGATTCGGTTCAGAAACTCCGGACGGATCTGCTGCTTCAGCATCGTCAGCACCTCTTTTTTGGTCGACTCCATCAGCTCGTCGCGTTTGGTGCGGAGTGTCTGTTCGCTGGCAGCTCCCGACTTCTCCAGATTGTATAGTCCTTCGAAACGCTCCTGAATCAAGTGGCTGCCCATATTCGAAGTCATGATGATGATCGTGTTCTTGAAGTTCACCGTACGTCCCTTGTTGTCGGTCAGACGTCCGTCGTCGAGCACCTGAAGCAAGATGTTGAACACGTCTGGGTGGGCTTTCTCGATCTCGTCGAACAGGATGACAGAGTAGGGCTTACGCCTTACGGCCTCGGTCAGCTGTCCGCCTTCGTCATACCCCACGTATCCAGGAGGGGCTCCGATAAGCCGGCTGACGCTGTGCTTCTCCTGATACTCGCTCATGTCGATACGTGTCATCATGCTGTCGTCGTCGAAGAGGTAGTTGGCCAGTGCCTTCGCCAGCTCCGTCTTTCCCACACCGGTGGTGCCGAGGAAGATGAACGACCCGATCGGCCGCTTAGGGTCTTGCAGTCCGGCACGGCTACGTCGTACGGCGTCGCTCACGGCGAGGATGGCCTCGTCCTGACCTACCACGCGCTTATGCAGCTCTTCTTCCAGGTGGAGCAGCTTCTCGCGCTCGCTCTGCTGCATCTTCGTCACCGGGATGCCGGTCCAGCGGCTCACAATCTCGGCGATGTCGTCGCTCGTCACCTCTTCCTTCACCATCGCGTCGCCGCTCTGCGTGCGGGTCAGCTCATCGTGGATGGACTGGTTCTGAGCCTCCAGCGACTGGATTTTTCCGTAGCGGATCTCTGCCACCTTGCCGTAGTCGCCTTCGCGCTCGGCACGGTCGGCCTCGAATTTCAGCCGCTCAATCTCCTGCTTGTTGTGCTGGATCTTGTTGAGCAGCGACCGCTCAGCCTCCCATTTCGACTTGTATTGCTTCTCCTCTTCCTTGAGGTTGGCTATCTTCTCTTCCACGTCCTTCAGACGCTGGCTTGCGCCCTTGTCCTTGTCGGTGGATGCTCCTGCCGCGCTGTCAACGTCGCGCTTGATGGCCTCACGCTCGATTTCCAGCTGTTTCAGCTGACGGCTGATGTTGTCAAGCTCCTCTGGCACAGAGTCGCGCTCCATCCTCAGCTTGGCGGCGGCCTCGTCCATCAGGTCGATGGCCTTGTCTGGCAGGAATCGGTCGGTGATGTAGCGGTTCGACAGCTCCACCGCGCTGATGATGGCCTCGTCCTTGATACGCACCTTGTGATGGTTCTCGTACCTTTCCTTCAAGCCTCGCAGGATGCTGATGGAATCTACCACGTCCGGCTCATCCACCATCACGGTCTGGAACCTTCGCTCCAGCGCCTTGTCCTTCTCAAAGTATTTCTGGTACTCATCGAGGGTGGTGGCGCCTATGCTGCGCAGCTCTCCTCGGGCCAGTGCCGGTTTCAGGATGTTGGCGGCGTCCATGGCACCCTCGCTCTTGCCGGCTCCCACCAGCGTGTGGATTTCGTCGATGAAGAGGATGATGTTGCCTTCGCTCTTCACCACTTCGTTCACCACGCTCTTCAGACGCTCCTCAAACTCGCCCTTGTACTTTGCGCCGGCAATCAGCGCGCCCATGTCGAGCGAATAGAGCTGCTTGTCTTTCAGGTTCTCTGGAACGTCGCCACGCAGGATCCTGTGGGCCAGGCCCTCCACGATGGCGGTCTTACCAGTACCTGGCTCACCAATCAGGATCGGGTTGTTCTTCGTTCGACGGCTCAATATCTGAAGCACACGGCGGATTTCCTCGTCACGGCCGATGACCGGGTCCAGCTTGCCGCTCCTGGCTGCGTCTATCAAGTTGATGGCGTATTTCGACAGGCTCTGGTAGGTGTCCTCGCTGCTCTGGCTCTGCACTTTCTGGCCGTTACGCAGCTCGAAGATGGCCTGCTTCAGTGCCTTCTCGCTCACGCCCATGCCTTTCATCATCTTCGACACGCTTGTGTCGACCAAGAATAAGGCAAGCAGCATGGCCTCGAGCGACACGTACTCGTCGCCCAACTCTTTCGACAGGGTGATGCTCCGTTGCAGCACATCGTTGGTCTCACGGCTTAGATAGGGTTCGCCGCCGCTCACTTTCGGGAACGACTGCGACTCGCGCAGGATAATATCGGAGAAAGCCTGGGAGTTGATGCCCAGCTTGCTGAACAGGAAGTTCGTGACGTTCTCGCCGACGGTCAGGATTCCGCTCATCAGGTGGGCGGGCTCAACGCTCTGCTGGCCGTTGCGCTCCACCAAATTGATGGCTTCTTGAAGGGCTTCCTGTGATTTGATTGTGAAATTCTTAAAGTTCATAATGTTTCCTCCATTTCTTTTTTTAGTTTCTGACTTCTTTCCATCAAGATTTGTTCCTTTATGTTATAAATGTCATTTTGGCATTATTTTTCTGTCAAATTGACTGCTTCTCTCGGGGCAGTTTTTATGGTTGTCCTAGTTATCATAGTCTCCCTAGTCTCCTTAGTTTTCCTAGTTATCCTAGTCTGACGATATAAAAATCCAATCTTTTGTCTGCTTGCTTTCACTTTTAACTGATTCGTTTCTTTTTTCTCGCTTTTTTTCCGTAACTTTGCAAAGTTTTTGCGTGGACTGTACACGCGACTTAAACTATCTTAGCTTTTTTAGGTTTTTTTACAATAAAAAATGTTAACATACGTTATTATTGTAAAAGAATAGGAAAATGATGACAAATACGACTGCAATTACAATGAATATAGATAAGAGAGAAGAGACCATTGACACCATCGACAACATGAACGCCTTGCAAAGAGGACTAAAGCGTTTCGGAGACGTTTTTTTCTCTTTATTCGGCCTTATATGTCTCTCACCGGTGTTCCTCGTCATCTACATCATTCAGAAATTCACATCCGAAGGACCTGCCATCTTCTCGCAGGAACGGATAGGTTACAAGGGTAAGCCCTTCAAAATCTACAAGTTCCGGTCGATGATTGTGGCGGCTGAGGAAAACGGGCCGGAACTGGCATGCAAGGAAGACAGCCGACTCACCAAATTCGGCAAATTCCTGCGCGAGCACCATCTCGACGAGCTTCCTCAGCTCTGGAACGTACTCATAGGCGACATGTCTTTCGTGGGATACAGGCCCGAACGGAAGTTCTACATTGACCAAATCATGCAGCACAACCCTGACTATCAGCTGCTCTACTGCAGCAGGCCGGGCGTCACATCTTATGCCACCATCTACAACGGATACACCGACACGATGGAAAAGATGCTCAAACGACTTGACTACGACCTTGAATATCTCCGCACGCGGACAATCATGCTGGACTTCAAAATCATCTTCAAGACCGTCTTCTCCATCGGTAAAGGTGACAAGATTTAAGGTATTTGACAATATTCAGACTGACAAGTAGTAGAGACGCGCCGTGGTGCGTCTTCATACGTTTAAAAAATCATCAAAAAATACATCAAATTCAACAATATGAATTCCTTGTACAAGAAATTATTTATTCTCATTGCGTTCTTATCGCTCGGCATCCAGGCGTTCGCACAGGTGGGCATGTCCGACGAGCAGCTCATCCAATTCTTGATTGAGCAGAAAAACGCAGGTGTGTCCGAAAGCCAGCTTGTGCCTAAGCTGCTTGAGAGAGGTGTGAGGATTGAGCAAATCCAGCGAGTCCGCCAGATGTATGAACGACAGAAGAACGGGGTCGGCGCAGTAAACGGAACCAACGGACCACAGGCACAGGCAGACCAGCGACAGCGCGGACTGAACCGCGCCGACGACAATAACTTCGTGCAGCCCAACAATGTCACATCGGAGGAGACGGTGCAAGACGAACTCTCTTTTATGGACATGGACTCCCTCGTGAGGGTAGAAAGACTGAAGAAGGAATTCCAGCAGAACCAGATTTTCGGACATAATATCTTCAATAACAAGAATCTTACTTTCGAACCTAGCCAGAATATGCCCACGCCGTCGAACTACCGTATCGGAGCAGGCGACAAGGTGTTCGTTGATGTGTGGGGCGCGTCCCAGAAGACCTTCGAGGGAACTGTCTCGCCCGACGGTACCATCACCATCGAAAATGTGGGGCCAGTGAAGCTGGCTGGACTGACAGTCCGTGAAGCCACGAAGAAGCTGCGCGGTGTGCTCGGACGCTACTATTCATCATCGCAAATCAGCCTCACCCTGGGTGAGACTCGTTCCATTCAGGTGCAGGTGATGGGTGAGGTCAAAATACCAGGAACATACACGCTCAGCGCGCTCTCCACTGCATTCAACGCACTCTACGCTGCGGGCGGAATCGGTGAACTCGGTACACTGCGCGATATCAAGGTGATGAGAGGTGGACGACAAATCGCCACCATCGACATCTACGACTTCATTCTCAACGGAGTGCTTTCGGGCAACGTCCGACTGCAGGACAACGACGTCATCGTAGTAGGCTCATACAAGACGCTTGTCTGCCTTCGTGGAAAGGTGAAACGACCCATGTACTACGAGATGCGTAAAAACGAGACACTCTCCATGCTCATCGACTATGCGGGAGGTTTCGCAGGCGACGCCTACCGTAAGAACGTGCGACTCATACGTCCAACCGACAAGGAATACGCCATCTACAATGTCGACGAGTTCGACATGCCCAGCTTCACCATGCAGGACGGCGACTCGGTTTACGTCGACAGTGTGTTGCAGCGATACTCCAATATGGCCGAACTGAAAGGGGCCGTCATGTATCCGGGTAACTACCAAATCAACGGCACCGCATATACCCTCCGCGGCCTCATCGAGGCGGCCAGCGGACTACGTGAGGACGCTTATGCAGAACGGGTGGTCATCTACCGACAGAAGGAAGACCTCACCACCGAGGCTATTTCAGTCAACCTGAAGAACGTGCTCAGCGGAGTGGATCCCGACGTGCCACTGAAGAAGAACGACAAAATCGTCGTACAGAGCAAATTGGAACTTATAGGAAGACAGACCATCGAGATTCTCGGAGAGGTGAACTTCCCAGGTGAATACCTGTATGCCGACAATATGTCCATACGTGATGTCATACTGCAGGCTGGAGGTACAACCGATGCGGCCTCACATGCACGTGTGGATGTCTACCGCCGTGTCACCAATAAGAACGCCATGCAGGCAACTGACACCATCGCACAGGTGTTCAACCTCGACATGACTGACGGACTCTCGGGAAAGGACGGAGGATTCGTGCTGCAACCCAACGACAAGGTGATGGTACGTAAGAGCCCTGACTATATGGAGCAGCAGACCGTCACTGTCAAGGGGTGTGTCAACTTCGAGGGTACGTTCGCCATGGAGTCCAACAACTACAAACTCACCGACATCATTGCGGCTGCGGGTGGACTCACCGATGTGGGATATGCCAAAGGTGCCAGACTTGAAAGACGACTCACATACGAAGAACGTAAACAGCGACAGACCGCCCTGCGTGCACAGCAAATCGCACTCTACGAAGAGAGCATGACCAACACGGACAAGAACTACGACATGAGCCGTGCGGACTCGCTGCTTACCATGAAGCTCGGACTCGGAAACACTTACTATGTGGCTATCGACCTCGATGCGGCTATGAAGAATCCGAATGGACCAGACAATATCGTACTCAGAAACGGAGACGTGCTTACTATTCCGCAATATTCAAGTACCGTCAAAATCAGTGGTGACGTCATGTATCCGTCGTCCATCAACTTCAAGGAGGGAGAGACCCTCTCTTACTACATCGACCGTGCGGGAGGTTACGGAGAAAGCGCCAAGAAGCGAAAGACTTACATCATCTATCAGAACGGCTCCGTGCAGATGGCCAAGCGACACTACAAGAAAGCCATACAGCCGGGATGCGAAATCGTCGTCCCGTCGAAGAACAACCCGAACAAGATGACCATACAGGAGTCTTTGTCTATTGGTACGACATCAGCTTCCATCGCCACGATGATGGTCTCCATTGCCAATATGCTTAAGTAACTCAAACGGACTGAAAAAAATGAGAAAGAATAAAGATAAAAACATTAAGGAGAACCAACCCTTGGAGCAGACACCTTCCAATGAACAGACTGGAAACATGGAAACTCCAGCATTGGCAGATGCGGCTGACGCTGTCGCAGATGAACCCTCCACAACTGAGGTTTCAAACGCAGAAAACAAGCCTGCTGTTGCAGACAGCCACGCTCGTGTCTATGTCGACAATGAGGGAGAGCCCTTAGTCCAAGAACAGGAGGAGGAAACCTTGGACAAGCGACAAACGGACTACGCCGACAATGATGCTGATGACGTGGAGGAATATGACGAGGAAGATGAAGAAGATGATGAAGGAGTCAGAGTAGATGACGATGGAAGACTTGACCTGGTCAAAATTTACAAGACTCTGAAAAAATACTGGTGGATGATAGCACTGAACTGTGTTATTATCGGCGTCATAGCTGCACTGCTTATTGTGGAGGAACCAAGAACGTATCAGTCTTCTGTGTCGCTTGCACCTGAGTCTGAGTCATCTCCTACCGGAGGCTCTCTCTCTTCACTTGCGTCTTCTTTCGGTATTGACATAGGTAGTTTCTCTTCTTCCGACGCTATCCGTCCAGACCTCTATCCTGACTTGGTAGCATCGTCTGATTTTATCTTCGATTTGTTTAAGATTCCTGTCAAATCGCTTGATGGAAACATCTTTACTGACTACTACACATACATGAAGAAGTATCAACGCAGCTCATGGTGGAGAAAAGACATGCAGGAGTTCATGAGAAAGTTCAAAGATAAGCCAAACGATCCAAAAGCCATTGCTGCCGGTGGAAATGGTTTGTCGGCTGACGGACAGCCAACAAGCAATGTGAGACTGCTCTCCTATGATGAACAATCCATCTTGGATGCCATAAAGGGGGCTGTCACCTGTACTGTCGACAAGCAAACCTTTACTGTGACTATCAATGTGATTGATCAGGATCCCTTGATTTGTGCTACTGTGGCGGATTCTGTGCGTTCAAAGATTCAGGCCTTCATCACAGACTACCGAACAAAAAAAGCGACAAAAGACTATAATTATTATTATAAACTGCTTGTACAGGCTAAAGATGAATATGAGAAAGCTTGTGCAGCATACGCAAAGTATGTGGACTCTCATCGTGACATCATTTTGCAAGCCTATATTTCCGAACGCGACCAGCTGGAAAACAATATGCAGCTGAAACTGAACACATACAATGCTATGCTCACTCAAGCACAGAATGCCAAAGCTAAAATTCAGGAATACACACCTGCTTTCACTGTGCTGGAGAATGCTGTCGTTCCAGTAAAGCCGTCAGGACCAAAACGGATGCTGTTCGTGCTGGGCTTTGTTTTTATGACATTTATCATCACATCTGTGATGATTGTGATGAAGGGCTAAAACTTGCTGGTAATGGATAGAAACAAGCGGACTTTCATTAATGTGTTTGCGCAATATGTGAGGACTGTCATCAACATCTGCCTCTCATTATATACCACCAGACTGGTTACGCAAGCACTTGGAGAGTCTGATTATGGCCTTTTTATGGTTGTGGCCGGGGTCGTCACCATGCTTGCATTCCTTACGAATGCAATGGTCGTGACCACTCAGAGGCATCTCTCATTCTTTTATGGAAAGAACAATCTAAGAAAGGTCAAGTCCATCTTTTCTAATACGCTTTTTCTGCACATCACACTTGGCGTTTTGTTGGTGTTGCTTTTTTTGGCTATGATGCCCTTTCTTATTAATGAGAAGGATGGTTTTCTGAATATTAAGCCCGACAGGATTGAGGTGGCAAAATACGTGTTCCTGCTTGCTGTGGCCAATATGTTCATTTCTTTTCTAACCGCACCTTTCAGGGGGTTGTTTATCGCAAGGGAAAATATTGTCTATATTTCTGTAGTCGACGTTTGTGATGGAATCTTAAAGGTTATACTGGTGCTTTTCATGCTCGTTTCCGATGCGGATAAGCTTTTGCTTTATGCTTTCATTCTTCTTTGTGTGCAATTACTCAATTTGCTTGCTTTTTCTTTGTTTGCCAAGTATAAATACGAAGAGTGTTCCTTGTTGCCAAAGATTAAGGATGTGAAAGGCGGTGAGATAAAACGTATTTTCAGTTTCGCAGGATGGACGATATACAGTACTGCTTGCATCATTTTCAGAACTCAGGGAATAGCTGTTCTTCTGAACCGTTTTTTTGGTACAGTCATCAATTTTGCTTATGGCATTGCATCACAAGTGGCTGGGTCGGCTGCTTTTCTGGCTCAGGCGATCCTAAACGCCATGAGCCCTCGGGTTATAAAGGCTGAAGGGGCAGGCGACAGAGAGGGTATGCTCAGATTGGCTGGAGTAACCAGTAAATTCTGCTTTCTTCTGCTTTCTATGTTTGCCATTCCACTTTGCTTCGAAATGATGACGATTCTGTCCTTATGGCTTGGAGAGGAGAGAGCGTCCGCTAATACCGTGTTCTTCTGTCAATGTGTGGTGATTGCGGCTATGTGCGACCAGTTGACGATTGGACTTGGTATCGCTAATCAAGCCATTGGGCGAATCCGAAACTACTCTTTGCTTGTCAATACGACCAAGGTCCTGACTTTGCCCCTCGTTTGGATGGCATTGACTTTAGAAATGAACGTCAAAGTGGTGATGTTTATTTATATTATCATGGAGTGTGTATGCTTCATATTGCGCCTTTTCTATTTGAAGGCTACGACAACTCTTTCAATAGCGGCATATTCCAAACAAGTCTTTCTCAGAGTGATGCCACCAACACTTGCTTTGGTCGTTGTCTGCTTTCTATGTACGATATTGCCACATACAAGCTATAGATTTGTCATCACATTCACGGTGGCGGTCATTGTCGATGTGATAGTAATATATTTTGCCTCGCTTGATTCCTCAGAGAAACAAATTGTCATCAATATTTTTAAGAAGTTAAAAAAATGATAAATAAATACTTGCGTATTATCAGATACCACTTTTACAGGTTTTTATATCGGAATTCTCCACAGAAGTGGGCTGGTGTACTTTATGAGCATTTACTCGGGAAAAAAATTGACTGGGAACATCCCAAAGACATCAACGAGAAAATCAACTGGCTCAAGTTCAATCATGACACAAGTTTGTGGACGCGATTGTCGGATAAGTACTTAATGAGAGAATACGTGGAAAGTTTGGGATACGCTGATAACTTGCCCATTCTTTACGGAAAGTGGGACAGGGCTGAGGATATCCAGTGGGAACTCCTTCCTGACTCTTTTGTGATGAAGGTGAATAACGGTAGTGGGGATGTTGTGATATGCAAGGACAAGTCTCAGCTGGATATCCCGGCGGTTCAGGCTAAAATGAAGGAATTGCTTCAACTGAAGTTTGGCGACAGGTTGGTCGAGCCTCATTATAACAACATAAAACCTTGTGTGATTGCAGAGGAGTTTCTCAACCCTAAATCACAAAATGTGGTGTCCGACGTGTTGGTCGACTATAAGATTTGGGTGCTCAGTGGGAAGGCTGAATATATCCTGGTTTGTTCTGACAGGACGAAAAGCAGCCTATGCCTTTCGATTTATGACAAGGACTGGAATTTCTATCCGCAATATACGATTGAAACCAGCCATTCTACCACAACAACTAATAAACTACCGAAACCACAATCTCTGAATAAAATGCTGGAAATGGCTGTACGGTTAGCAGGAAATGAACCGCAGGTAAGAGTCGATTTCTATGAGATAGGAGGAAAACCATACGTTGGTGAGTTGACTTTTACATCATGTGCCGGTTTTCATGACTACTATTCTCAAGAGTTTCTGGATATATTAGGCAGTAAATGTGTGATTCAATAAGGCATCACGTTTCATCTGCCATGACGATTGTCCTAAAGCATGGGAAATAACATATAAATGCATGCCGATAATAATTGACTTCAACAGAAAAACATATGACTATGAAAAGAGTAACTGTTGTCATACCCACATATAAGCCAGGGGAATATCTTGAGGATTGCGTGAAATCTTTTGCCAGGCAGACTCTGGATAAGAATCTCTTTGAAGTCATTATTGTGCTGAATGGGTGCCGGCAGCCCTATGACGACTATATTGTTCATCTCATTGATCAGTATTCAGACACGTTGAATGTCAGAATGATTCATACGGATACGGCTGGGGTGTCTAATGCAAGAAATATTGGATTAGAACAGTCTGACGCTGATTATGTTACTTTTATGGACGATGATGACTGGGCAACCGATGACTATCTCGCTCTCTTGCTTGAAAAAGCAGATAATCATTCGATTGTGGTAACTAATATGATAGATTTTTCTGAGGTTGACGGATCGCAGAAAAAAAGTTGGATGGCACAGGCATATGAGAATAACAAGAAAAGGAAGAATGTCACGATTATGTCTGCAAGAAGTTTCTTTTCGTCGGCATGCGGTAAGTTATTGCCGAGGGAGGTTATAGGGAATTGCAGGTTTAATACGAATTTCAAGCTTGGAGAGGACTCTCTGTTTATGGCCACCATCTCAAAGAATATTCAGGAAATCAAACTGGCTGAGCAGAACGCTGTATATATGAGAAGGGTCAGGGCCAAGTCGGCAGGACGCTCCAAACCCAAGTTTATGAGCAGGCTGGCCAATGTGAGCAGACAAGTGGGGGCATATGTCTCAACCTATCTGAAATCGCCCTTCAAGTATAATTTTTTGTTTTTCCTGTCAAGGATTGTGGCTGTTATCATCCGTTTTAAGTAAGACTGGGTCGCCTTTCGACTTTTCATTGACGATTTCTTTATAGTAATATGCCAATGACAATAAAAACATGATAAAGAACACGTGATAGAATTCCATTACCATGATAAACATAAGGGTGGTTATTCCCATCAGTATATAGCTGGCATAAGAGTCAAAGTGGTTCAACAATCTTTTGATGGCTACCACACATATTGCCAAATACACACCAAGCAGAAGGATACCTCCCTCCAGCAGTTGCCCCAGAATGAAGTCATGAGGACCGATGGCCTTGGCATGTAGGTAGGTGGTGAACCACTCCTTGTCCACACATCCATATCCGATGATTGGTGATTCACCTATCAGGGTCACTGACCTGTCCCATAGATATGTACGGCCGGTGAAGGTGATGTCTTTACCCAGCACGTCTTCAATTATGTAGACTGCAAATTCGTTGTGATGGATGCCCTCACCATAAAACACAATAAAAACCTGAAAAAACAGGAATACGGAGAATAGGCCCACAATGGCCATTTTCCTCAACTTCAGTGAGGGAATAAGGCAGAACAGGGAATACACCAATATGTTGGCGATAGATGTCATAGAGCCCACGATCAGAAGTGTGAAGACTGAGACTATAACGAGTAGCACTGTATTGAAAACCCACCATTTACTGTATCTCACGCAGGCGACACTCGCAACAATCGCACACATCATTCTCGCGCCCATCTGATTATAATTTCCACCAAGAAGAAAGGCATCGCCAACTCTTACGGCTTCGAACATCCATCCGGGAAACAATACCATTACAGCCAGATTGGCATAGATAATAAAGGAAAATACAAAACCACAGGATTTTATGATGACGGAAATATGGTCTTTATAAAAAGCGAAGAGACATAAAGGCAGCAATACCTCAATGGTCATATAAATCACTGTCAGAATATTCATGCCGTTGAAAAGGGTGGATATAAATAAGACGGCAAAATATAAGATGGTCAATGCACCAAATACGGTTATTTTCTTTTCAGTGAGGTATAGTACACCCAAAAACACGAAACTCAATATGCTTAATCCTAACACTGCGTATGACAACATCTGAGTCGCAGGAAACAGATACAATGATACGCAAGCCCTTATCAATAGGACCGCGCACATGCAGAATGGTATCCATTTTATTTCCTTCAGATATAAATGCATAGAATTACTATCGTTTAAATCCAACTATAATACTAATTTCTTTCCCATTGCCTTGTCAAAAGCATCAGAGAAATAGGGGAAAACGCAGCATGCAGGAGAAAAGGTCATTTCACCAAAGAGAATTTTCCCTTCGTATTCATATAAATCAATCCTGACAAACTTGAAGTCTTTCGACAATTCTGCAGCGATTTCTTTCATCCTGTCAAATTGTTTGGGTTTTGGTATGTCGGAAGGGCCTCTTTTCTCATTTTTGTAATCTACGATTTCATCAATGAAGTTCCACTCCATGTCAAAAAGACTTAAAAGAACTCCCATGCTCTCACCCTTTTTGTCGCTCCTGCCAGAACAAACAAGGCAAAACTCGGGCTTGCCGTTGAGACAATGGAACTTATAGTCTATAAGTCCGTTCATGTCCTCTATATACTGCTCTGCATAAATTCTTGGAGGAATACTTAAATAATGGGGCTCCATTGAATATGTGCCGTATGTGGTCTGCAGCCATTTTCTCATTACTCCCTTGCATTCTTCCTCGTCTAACCTGTTCTTGTCCTTGACGATATAGTTCATTCTGCATCCATGGGTGGCTTTTAATATGAATGTTTCAGGAAGTTTTTTGAAGTCTATCTTGTCAACCGAGTCTGTCGGTTCTAAAATTATGGGAATCAAGATGTCCTTAAAACCTTTTTGGACTACGTATTTCCTCACTTCTGCTTTGTCTGTACACATTGGGGCTAATGGTGACTGATCATGCAATTCGATATACGATACTTTGTCGGACAGTGACTCGGGATTCTTCAAATTGATTTTTCTGTGGAATCTTAGTTTTGAATCAAATTGTTTCGCAGCATTAATCCCTGCTATTTTTGTTATCGCAGAAAGGAGCCATCCATATATTTTTTTTACATTCATATTCTTTAAACATCAAGTTCACAACACTTTACATCTTTTATGTAAATATTTTTGAGTCCTTGAACAACAATGTGCTGCTGAAGGCTGAACTTTGCTATTTCTTTTACCATGCTTTGTCATGTCTATAAAGCTGGGAAAAAATACAAAAATCAAAGCAAAGATACAAAAAAAACATGAAATGCCAACATTTTTTGCAGGATTATTTATCACATTATTGAATGTTGCCATTTTTATTCCTGGTGTATTGCAGAATGTGCCTGGACTCTTTTTTTTTTCAATTTTAAGCCCATAATGGCAGTCTGATGAGGAAAAGGTTTGGTTTTTTTTGCCTTTTCTGTTTTTTTTGCAATTTTATTTTGTCATCATGTACTTCTTTTTGTAACTTTGTATTCCACATAATTGAAGTTGTTATGAGTAGAAAAAATACCTTTTGGGCCTTTTTGATAGTATCCCTATTTCTCTTGGGCGGGATTGTCGTGAAGTTGACGGCATCCGACAACACAATTGTAATCTCTAGTCAACGCCCTTATTCATCGCCTGAGTATCGGCTGGACTGGGAAGAGAATTTCGACGGGAAAAAACTGGATGAGACAAAATGGAGCAAATGCAAACGCCGCACTAGCCAGTGGAACCGCCACATGTCGAACGAGGACCGTCTGTATCAGCTGAAGAAAGGGCGTCTGCGCCTTTACTGTATGAACAACACAGGATGGGCGAAGGGGGACACTGCAAGAGTTGTGACTGGCGGCATTACCACAGAGAATAAATACACGGTTCTTGAGGGAAAGGTCGAGGTTCGCGCGCGTATGTCGAGTGTGATGGGTTGTTGGCCAGCGATTTGGATGGGACACAACAAGAACACTAAGGGAGTGACCGACCCGAAATATGCTGAGATTGACATAATGGAGCATTTCAATCTGGACAAGAAGATTCAGCATAACACACACAACGCACACTTGTACAACAGGAAGAAGGCTAACTCAAGGGAGAGCCTTAAGTTTGTTGATGTGGATCCTGGCAAATGGCACGTATATTCAGTTGAGATTCTGAAAGATGCGTTAGTTTTCAGAGTGGATGATAACGTCACGTTTACATATCCTCGTAAGTTGGAGTATGTGTCCGAGGGGCAATATCCTTACACTGTATATCCTGAGTTTTTGATTTTGAGTATGCAGTGGGGGACGAAGTCTGCAAAATATCTTGACACAAAATCTCTTCCAGCTTATATTGAATTTGATTGGGTGAGAGTGTATAAGCCTAAGAACCAAAGGAGTTAGTTCTTATGCATTTATTCCTATGTACCATCCTTCTGATACGGACGGAATAAAAAAAACTTTGAATACTCAATTTGCGGATTCTGATTTCTGCCTGAGACTCTTAAGGTAATCCATGTAGGATTTGAGTTGATCGTATAGTTCTTGGTTACCCTTGCCGAGTTTTAGCTTCAGCCATTCTCGGAAGAGTAACATCCGGTTGTTACGGATGCGGTTCTTCACGGTTTTTGTTTTCGAGTAACCTTTTTTCTCATTTTGACGTATTGCCACCTCAACCAGCTTCTTTTGATAAGAGAGCGTTGGCTTTCGCTCGAGGGTCTGATGGATGTATCGAAGGCTGGGGTTATATACCATGTTGGCTCCATGCTTCTGTTTCATCCTGAAGTGGATATCATCCTCTTCGCCGTACATGAAAACACTCTCATCGAATAGACCGATGGATTCGAAGAGGGATTTACGGATAAAGAAACAACTTCCAGAGAAATGCATGTACTTGGGGTTGAAATAGTCCCGTCTGTTGGCGAGTGCTGTCATGATGGTGTAGACGTAGCCATTCATCATATAGGTGCAGCTGATGGAATTATGGCTAGGTATGTTCTTCGTCAGCATTTGTTTCATGCCGTACATGCTGATATTTGGTTGAGCCTCCATGTGCTCTACGGCTGTCCTAAAGACCGGCTGTATCAGCCTGATATCGGGATTCATGATGAGGATGATTGGAGCCTCTGCCTCTTTGATTCCAACATTGTTTCCTTGTCCATAGCCACCGTTTCCTTTGGGATTTTTTATCAGCCGGATATTACTGGGATAGTCGGTTCTGATTTTCGAAAACATCTCATCTACGAGTTTGCTGTCGTTATCAACAACGATAATCTCGAATTCATCATGTGATAAGTCGGATTGTGAATATATAGAATCGAGACATTGGAAGATGTCTTTTTCGGAATTATAAGTTACAATTATGATGGAGAGCCTTATCATGCGTCATTTTTGTGTTCTCGTTCTAATTCGTTTATTTTTTTCTTGATTGCCGTGGAAGTTCTGATAAGGAAAGGCAGGAATGCCAGTTGTCTTGCCCTCTTCCAAGGTATCAGATAATTCAACATCTGGCAACATTTTACTTTAATGATAAACGATAAAGCTTTTTGTTTATTATATTTTCGGATGCAATTTGCCATGTCGGTGGCAAATTGTTTGTCGAGTTTTGCTCTTATGACGCTATAATATATCTTCAAGGCTCCTTCTGTGATGTCCTTGTCGTATTTGTGGCCATATTGGGCAATGATGGTGCTGAAAAACTTGTCTATGGCGTAGATATGACTTTTTTTGTGTGCATCGGAAATTATCCCTGACGAGACTGACGATGAATTGGATACTATTCTGTAGGCATAGTCCGGACGGACCTGTGCATAGTCGTATTTTAAGCCTTTGAGCAGGGCCTGGAGATTGAAGTCTGCGTCTTGAAGTGACTTGAGGTGGATGTCCCACCTGATGCCGGATTTTACGAGGCTGTCGTGGCGGTAAATATTGTTCCAGACAATAAAGGGGAGATTTCTCCGGGCGAACATCTGTAAGTCGTTGTCATAGAGTTTGTGCCCGAAAACCATTGCGTCGGGGGTTGGGTCGAGTTCACCTTCTGTCAGCCTTCCCGATGGGAAAACCATAAAGTCTAAATCTGGCCTTGACTTGATGGCTTTGACGCGGTTCTCAAGGCATGTGGGGGTGACTAGGTCGTCCGAGTCAAAGAAGATGATGAACTGTCCATGAGAATGGTCAAGACCTTTATTCCGGCAGGTCTGTGGACCTTTGGGCTCGTTGGCCTCTCGCCTTATCACTTTTACTCTGGAGTCTGACTCCTGGTAGGACTGCAGTAAGTTGAGGGTGGCCTTGTCTGAACCGTCGTCTACAGCGATAAGCTCGAATGCCTTATAGGTGTTTGCAAGGATGCTGTCAATCATCACCTTGGTAGTGTCTGGATGATTGAAGACGGGCATGATTATGGACAATTCACACATATTATCACAAAGTATGGCTATGCAGGAATTACTATTTCTTTTTCTTCTTTCCTCCCAGCTTCTTCAGCAGTTTCATCGAGTGGTATTTGATGCGCATCTGTTTGGCCAGGTAGCTGGGCATGAAGCAGAAATAGAGGTATGAGTAGGCTTTGAACTTGGAGTAGCCGAAGATGCTCTGGTAGACCTCGGCATTGTATTTGATCAGCGTGTGCTTGCTCCGCGAGATGCTGTTGTCCAGGATGCGGTAGTAGGCCAGCTCGTCGGTGATGCCGTAGGCTATCTTGCATTTCTTCAGAATGTTCAGGAACATCGCCCAGTCCTGACGCTTGCGGATGGGGGGCATATAGAACTTGCCGAACTTCGTTGTGTCGTAGATGCCGGTGAGGCAGCCGATTTTGTTGTCGTGCTTCATGTCCTTCAGCGTCAGCGTGGGGGGCACTTTCACCACGCCCGTCAGTTCCGACTGCTCATTGCAGGTGTAGTAGCTGCTGTAGCACAGGCAGCAGTCTTTCTCCTGCATGAAGGACAGCTGACGTTCCAGCTTTTCCGGTGCCCAGCAGTCGTCGCTGTCGCAGAAGGCGATATAGCGGCCGCGGGCGTGCTTGATGGAGTTGTTGCGGCAGTAGCCGGCTCCGCTGTTCTGATAGAGGAAGAATATCTTGATTTTTTTGTGTTCTGCTGCGTAGCGCTGAAGGATGGCGCGCGTGTTGTCGCTCGAGTTGTCATCAGTGATAATCAGCTCCCAGTTCGGATAGGTTTGGCTGAGGATGCTTTCTATGCTTTCCTCAACGAACTTCTCCGAATTGTATGTCGGCATGATGATGGATACGAGCTCTTCTTTGATCATGTTGGTTTGTCTGCTTTAGAATTTCTTGAAACTGAGGCGTAACTCCTCGGTGCTGAGCGTCATCACACGGTGGGTGAGGTGATCGACTTTGAAGGTCTCCGGCTGGTGATTGATGCCGTAAGGACTGAGAACTGACGGGTCGTCCACGTCCACATTCCCGTTGGTACGGTCGTAGCGCTGCCCTTCAGAGAGTATGAGGGTTCCTTCGGAACGCTGGAACCGGAAGACGTACTCGCGGTTCGTCGGGTCGTTGTTGTCGCGCACCGTCAGCAGGTCTTTCTGGACGGACCAGAATATGCTGGCGTCTTTAAGATTGTTGACGCCGCCGGTAGTGAGCGAGTCGATGGTGGTGAGCTTCCAGTAGCCGTCGAGCGCACCGTTATGCGATGTGTCCATCGAACAGCTGGCCAGCACAACCGCTACCATTACAACGGCCAAATATGTCAGTTTATTATTCATGTTTCAAAATTAGTCAATTTTTTTCACTTATCCAAATTCTTTTTTCACTATTCACTTTTCACTTTCCTATCTTCTTCTTCATCCACTTCTTCAGTTTCGCCTTGAACTGTGGCGACACCCACCGCATCATATGTTGCACGATGATGTAAAACCGCCGTTTCGTGTGGTATTTCATCGCGAATCCGAAACTGTTGAACACCTCCGCGGTTTGTGCCTGCAGTTCGCACACCTCACGTAGGTTCTTGCTGTCGTCATAGAGCGAGGTCGGCACGTCGCCGGTCTTCGTGATGACGGCGATGACCTCGCCGATGTCGGAGGTCTTCACTTCAATCTTGGAGAATCCATCCAACATCCGGTTGATGTTGTGCCGTTCTGACTTGTTCCAGATGGTCAGCTCGCCGTTTTCCGTGTCTATGTTATATTGGTGGAATCCGCGGTAGTTCTCGCGTTCTGCCTCGTTGGGGAAGTGCTTCAGGTAGAGTATCCCGCCCTGTGCCAGACAACGCATACATTCCACGATGCCCTGCACGGGCTGACGGCTGTGGTCCAGCGCATTCTGCACGTGGATGAACGCCACGTCGCCTTCGGGATAGAAGGCCGAAAGCTGCTCGATGGCGCCGAATTCCACGAGTGGAAAATGCTGTGGGCGTGTCTTGCGGATCACCTTGTTGTAGTAAGCGGCGAGTGGATCGATACAGTGGAGGTCTATCTCTTTCCCGTGGGCCAGGTTGCCGGTGCAGAAACTGGCGCCTGCTCCCACATCGAGCACTTTGGGACGGATCCCATGTGTCTGCTCCCATTCGTCAAGAAAACTCACGATATCGAAGTTTTTCAGCATGATCTCACGCCCATAACGACTCCAGGCATAGAGCCCCTTACGGGCACGCTTCACGCCGAACTGACTTCGCCAGAAAGCCTCTTCGTAGGCGATGCCTAATATCCGTTCTTTCAGTGAGTTCATTTCTTCCTCCGTTTTCCGCCGGTCAGCAGTCCTTGCTTCCTGACTGACACGTTCACTCCGAAGTTGTCGCCGATGATGTCGCCGATGTCGAGGCCTACACCCACCGTGGCGGACCATCCGCGCAGACGGGTGGACAGCGGGCTGTATGTTCCTTCGGCGAGGAAGTTCAGCTGGTGCTCCTTCTGGGAGAACGGTTTCCGGTAGGTGCCGAGGCCTTCCTCCCATGTGCCGAGCAGACGGTAGCTGATTTCCTTGGTGGGCTGGCCGCCGATGCCGATGTGGAAGGCCATGAACCGGTTGTTCATGAAGCTCACCTCACCGTTTTCGTTGAAGATGGGGGAGTAGAACAGGGGATTGCCGATGGCCTCGCCCCAGTGCTCCCAGCCGGGATAGATATGGTGGTTGTAGTAGTTGTCGTTGCCGCCGATGTGGTCGGACCGCCCTTTGTTGTGGTCGTGGTAGACGGGACCGCTCTGGTATTTCGTGTAGAGATATTCCACGACGAGATTCCTGAACCATGTGCCGTCCTTCTGTTCATATTCCAGTCCCAGAAGCATGTCCTTGAAGTCGTAAAGCAAATATTTCCGGCGACTTTTCGAATTCCAGTTCTCACCGCTCCCGTAGCCGTCGTAGTCCACTTGGAACATGCCCGACTGGTCCTCGAAGTATTTCTCGAAGTAGATGGCGCCTTGCCAGTATTTCTTGTCGCAACTCAGACGCAGCAGGTAGCTGCCCAGGTTGTTGCCCTCGGTGTTCTCGAAGGCGGTACCCTGTTCCTGAACCTCACCGCCACCGGGTACAAACGCATGCCAGAAGGCGGAGAAGCCCTTGCTGTTCTTGATTTTGTTCAAACCTCCTTCGTTGTTAGGCGTGTAGGTGGTGCCTCCGAACTGACAGGCCATCTGCAGACCAGCCTCAAAAGAGAGGGGGTAGTCGTAGTCGTCGTGGTGGATGCGCAGATAGCCGGCCTTGCTGTGGAAGAGGGCGTTGTCCGTATAGCGGTGGGTGCGGTGGGTGAAGTCGTGCTGCCAGTTCTTGTCGGTCATCATGCCGTAGGCGATATGGCCTTTCAGCTGAAGCCATCCTTTGGTGTAGGGGATGGTCCACCAGTCTTTCAGCTCCAGACGCACCTGTGGTACGGGGCGGGCGTTGATGCCGTGGGTCAGACCGCCACTGCTGAAACGACCGTCTTTCATCTCCAGCGGCCGCTCTTTGGCTCCGATGGTCAGCAAGCCTTTCTTCCACGCGATGTCGGCGTAGAGCTGCTGGATGATGAGGGTGGATGCGTGGTTAGCTGCCACTGCGATGTCGGCTCCGTAGCCATAGCGCCACTGATAGAGCGAGTCGGCGCTGTAAGGGCGGAACACGCCACCGCGAAGGTAGCCCGAGTTCGTCTCGCCCGAGGCGATGCCATGGCGGTTGGAGTGCAGCCACAGGGCGGAATGGTCACCACCGCCCACGGTCCCGCTCAGCGTCGCGTCGTAGCTTATGTCGCTGAACAGACGGTTGTCAACGCTGTCGCGAAGCGCCTGGCCGCGCATGCCGCTGGTCAGCAGGGATAGGGTAGCAAATAGTATAAATTTTCTCATATATGCAGCGCGTTATTTGGTGTTCGGATTTCCGGAATCTCCGGATTTTCCAGATATTCCTGACTTTACGAACTTTTCGGATTTTCTCAGCTTTTCTTCTTTCTCCGGCTGGAATAGCCGTAATCGGTCATGTTGTTGTGGACATCGGGAATCATGTGGAGGTCGTAGTCCGTCTCGGATCGGAATACGATGCCTATCGCGTCGATATGCGTGTCGTAGGTGTGCCCGTAAAAGCGCTTGTATTGCAGTGCGGCACGTCCCACGTGGCGGATCTTCTCCATGTTCACGGCCTGAAGCGGGGCGGCGAAGGTGGTGGTGCGGGTCTTCACTTCCACGAAGTGCAGGGCATTGTCCTTAAATGCCACGATGTCTATCTCGCACCCTCCTTTCAGTCGCCAGTTGCGGTGGAGCAGACGGTAGCCCGAATGCATCAGATAGTTCGCGGCGAGTTCCTCGCCTATTTCACCCAGCTCCTTGTTTGTCATGACGTTCTAAAATAGTTGTTGATCTCTTTTATTTCTACTTCAGAAACTTGAGAAATATAATAAAATAACCAAATAAATAGTTAATTGCAAATGTCAATTTGTTCGTCACCTTTGCAAATGGCCAAATAACAAAATAATCAAATAAATAGTAAATCGTAAATGTCAATTTGTTCGTCACCTTTGCAAATGGCCAAATAACTAAATATCCAAATAAATAGTAAATAGGAAAACTTTGGAGCAGCGAATACAGAGCCAAGCTTGCTTGAGCTATGTTGAGTCGTGACAAAGTTCATGAAATAAATAGTCAATCGTAAATAATAAAAATCCCTTTCCCAACCTTCCACAAGGCAGGGGAAAGGGATTTATTTGCTATTTACTTGGCGAAGCTGATAGCTCGTGTCTCGCGGATGACGGTGATCTTCACCTGTCCAGGATAGGTCATCTCGTCCTGAATCTTCTTGGCGATTTCTGCGCTCAGTGTCTCGGTCTCGGCGTCGCTGATCTTGTCGGCACCGACAATGACTCTCAGCTCACGGCCGGCCTGGATGGCGTAGGTCTTCGTCACACCAGGGTAGGAGAGGGCAAGCTGCTCAAGGTCGTTCAGACGTTTGATGTAGGCTTCCACGATTTCGCGGCGTGCTCCAGGGCGGGCGCCGCTGATGGCGTCGCACACCTGCACGATCGGTGCCAGCAAAGTGGTCATCTCGGTCTCGTCGTGGTGGGCTGCGATGGCGTTCACGATATCGGGTTTCTCCTTGAATTTCTCAGCCAGCTTGGCGCCGTAGGTGGCGTGCGGCATCTCAGGCTCCTCGTCTGGCACCTTGCCGATGTCATGCAGCAGGCCGGCACGGCGTGCCTTCTTCGGGTTCAACCCCAGCTCGCTGGCCATTACGGCGCACAGGTTCGCGGTCTCGCGGGAGTGCTGAAGCAGGTTCTGGCCGTAGCTCGAGCGGTATTTCATCTTGCCTATCATGCGGATAAGCTCTGGATGGAGTCCGTGGATACCGAGGTCGATGGCGGTGCGCTTGCCGGTCTCGATGATCTCTTCCTCCACTTGCTTCTTCACCTTGGCCACCACTTCCTCGATGCGGGCGGGGTGGATGCGGCCGTCGGCCACGAGCTGATGAAGGGCCAGACGGCATATCTCGCGGCGGACGGGGTCGAAGGCGGAAATCACAATGGCTTCAGGGGTGTCGTCCACCACGATCTCAACGCCTGTGGCGGCCTCGAGCGCGCGGATGTTGCGACCCTCGCGGCCGATCACGCGGCCTTTCACTTCGTCGGAGTCGATATGGAACACGGAGACGGAGTTCTCGATGGCCGTCTCTGTGGCCACGCGCTGGATGCTCTGAATCACGATGCGCTTTGCCTCCTTCGTCGCGGTCATCTTGGCGTCGTCCACGATCTCGTTGATATACTGCATCGCGTTGGTGCGGGCCTCGTCCTTCATGCTCTCCACAAGCTGATTCTTGGCCTCCTCAGCAGTCAGACCGCTGATGGTCTCCAGTTTCGTACGCTCCTGGGCCACCATCTTGTCCAGCTCGCCCTTCTTGCTGTTGTAGCTCTGGATCTGCTTCTCAAGGTTGGCTTTCAGAGTGTCGTTTTCGGCCTTCTTCTTCTGAAGCTCCTCGTGGCGCTGGGTCAGCGACAGCTCGCGCTGCTTCAGCTTGTTCTCGTGCTGCTGAAGCTTCTGGTTGCGCTGGGCAACCTCCTTCTCCAGCTCTGACTTCTTGTTCAGAAATTTTTCCTTCACTTCCAGCAGCTTATCCTTTTTTATGTTTTCGGCCTTCGTCTCGGCCTCTTTCATCATTTCTTGATATTTCTGCTTAATCACAAACCTGAAGAGGATGTAGCCCAAGGCCAGACCTACAATCAGGCAAACCAATGCGATAACAATCGTCAATGCATCCATTTTTATAAGAATTAGTTGTTAATATTTAAAGTGTTATAAAATAAATTACGCACAATAACCACATCCGTCTCAAGGCGGATGAGTCAATGTGCGTGAAATGTTTTTTTCCGAAAATTGATGCGGGAATGACTCCCGCAATCCGGGCTTTTATTCGCCCAACGCGTCGGCTATTTCCTTGCTGAGCTCAGAGATGGATTTCTTGTAGGGCTCAACACTCGTGTTGTTGGATATGCTTACCCCTTTCGTGGCAAGCTCCAACATGACGATGGCTGTATAGTATTTCTCGGAAGGAACAGTAGGGTATTTCTGCTTTACGCTCAGTATACGCTTGTTGATATGCGAGGCGGCGTCACGATAGAGCTTCTCTTCGTCGGCACTGCCCACGGCCATGGGGAGTTCCACGCCGTCTATGCGTATGCGTATTTTCTGTCTCTGTTCCATAGGAGTATGGCTTTGAAGGGTGAGTGTGAAAACGAAAAACTATCCCGTCATTTCTTTGTGGACGGCTCTTCGTCGGAGAATAGCGGCAGCATCCCGAAGTCGGCCCACAGGTCGGGCTCGTTTGCCTTGGGGGAGGCAGGGGATTCCAGTTCCATCGTCAGCGGCTCCGGTTGAGTCTCTGCCGGCTTTGCTGAATCTGATGGCTGCTCTGGACTTTCCTGCTGTTTCGGTTTCTCCGGTTGTTTCGGTTTCTCCGGTTGTTTCGGCTTCTCCGAATTTTCCGAATTTTCCGGTTTTTCCGGTTTCTCCGGGCTTTCCGGCTTCTCCGGCTGTTCCAGCTTCTCCGAATTTTCAGGCTGTTCCAGCTTCTCTGGTTTATCCTGTTTTTCGGGCTTTTCCGGCCTTTCCGGTTTTTCCGGATTTTCCGCGTTTTCCGGTTTCTCCAGATTTTCCGGTTTCTCCAGGCTTTCTGGAATCTCCGGACTTTCCGGTATCTCCGGCTTCTCGGAAGCGTCTATGTCACCCATTTCGGCACTTAATAGCCTAATGCATTTGTTTACTTCACGCACTAAGCGAGTGATGCGGAGGCGCCCAGAACGAAGGTCTGTGTCGCTCACCTCTATCATTCGCGCTAGTTTCAGGTTGGAATAGGCTCGCTCTCTCGAACGCAACTCGGACTGCAGACGCTCTATCTCCTCTTCTTTTGAAGACAAGAGCACACGAAGGTCCGTCAACTCACTCTGCTGCTTGCGGTAGGCTTTCAGCAACTGGCGGACATCGCTTTCAAACGAACGTAACTGTTGCAGGTCGGATGCATCCATCGAGTGGGGGGCTTTCCTATTTTTTGTTCATCATGTCCTTGGCCTTCGCCATGTCTTCCTTCGAAGGCTTCTCACGCTTGGCCAAAACAATGAAGTTGTATACGTATTCCACGGTCCATGGCTCGCTGAATCCCAGCGTCTGCTGGTAGCGGCGGACGGAGTAGGCTGACTTGCGCTGGGCCTCGTCCTTCCATGTCTCTTTCGTCAGAACGTCATGCACGGTGCTCGTCACCATGGTTTTCATCGCTTTCTTCAGGAACGAAGGAATGCGGAAACGCCATTTCAGCATCGTGCCTACGAGCATCACCAGTTCCTGGGAATAACCCTGGAACATCACCATGTAGCTCTGAACGTCTGTAATCTTTTTGCAGCGTTTCTTCACGCTGGAGTCTATCTCGTTGAAGAATGAGTCGTCTATCTGGTAAAGGTCCTGCATCAGCTGCTTGCAGGCTTTCTTCTCGCCAACGCCAAGCTTGTTGTTCACCGTAGCCACTTTCAGACTACGCTTGAAGGCAAGCAGGTCGGGAAGCATGCCGATGTTGGAGATGCCCACCTGAGCGGCTATGGCGCTCTGGAAGTAGACGCGGATAAGCGTCATGAAGTCCTCCATGCCGCCTACCTTCTTCTCCTCTTTCTTCTTACCGAATAATCTTGAAAAAAATCCCATTTTGTCGTTTATATTGTTTCAATTATGCAAAGGTAAGCATTTTTATTGAATTTGCCAAAATTTTATATGTTTACTTCAACTCGGCAAGCCTATTTTGCCCACTCTGCCCATTTTACCCATTCTGCCCATTCTGCATTAAAAATCAAAATAAATGAATGGCTGTACGTCGGCGGTCTTCATCTGGATGACGATGTAGATCACGACAACAAGTAGCAAGGCCTGGCTCACAAGCGGCATACGAGTGATGACGGCTGTCGTCTTGTCGCTCACCTTGGCTGGAAGCAGATGGCTCACGAAACCTGCCAGCACGAGCAGACCCACTGCCCAGTAGCCCACAACCCACTGGGTGAACACCTGGGGAGAGAAGTTCTCGAATATCTGTGTGAGCATCATCGTGCCGCTTTCGAAACTCGTCGACCGGAAGTAGACGAGCGAGAACATGAAGACGTGGAACGTGATGAGTTGGCGCGTCAGGCCGGTGAGGCCGCCCTTGCGGTTCATTAAGTGGTAGGCGGGGTTTTTCTTGCGCCGCCAGTCCATGTACAGTTTCTCAATCACGAGCATCAGGCCCTGGAACACGCCCCACAGCAGGAAGTTCAAGCCGGCTCCGTGCCAGAAGCCGCCCACCACCATCACCATGCCCACGTTGAAGCACTGGCGGAACAGGCCGTGGCGGTTGCCGCCAAGCGAGATGTACACGTAGTCACGAAGCCAGAATGAAAGGCTGATGTGCCAGCGACGCCAGAATTCTGTCACACTCTGGGACTTGTAGGGAGCATCGAAGTTCTTGGGGAACGTGAAGCCCAGCATCAAGGCGATACCGATGGCCATGTCGCTGTAGCCGGAGAAGTCGCAGTACAGCTGGATGCAGTAGGCATAAAGGCCCAGGAGGTTCTCAACACCGGAATAGAGGTCGGGCTGCTCGAACACGCGGTCCACGAAGTTCACGCTGATGTAGTCGGCTATCACGGCTTTCTTCAGCAATCCGGCCAGAATCAGGAACAAGGCGCGGCCGAACATCTGCTTCGACACGAACAACGGCTTGCGGATCTGGGGAATGAAATCCTTTGCGCGGACTATAGGGCCGGCCACCAGCTGGGGGAAGAACGACACGAAGAACGCATAGTCCAGGAAATTGGTCAACGGCTTCATTTTGCCCCGGTAGGTGTCGAAAGTGTAGCTCAACGACTGGAACGTGAAGAACGACACGCCGACAGGCAGGATGATGTCCAGTTTCTCCCAATGACCGCCCACGAGGTCGGCCCAGGTCTGACCGAAGAAGTTCGTGTATTTGAAGTAGATGAGGATGCCGAGGTCAATGGCAAGGCTCAATCCTAATAGCAAGCGGTTGAGAGGCAGTTTACGTTTCCGCACCTGCTCTTCCGTTATCAGACCTGCACGCACGTTGTTGCGGTAGATCAGGTAGGCCAGCAGGAAGTCTGCCAGCGACACAATCAGCAGCAGGTAGAAATAGTAGCCGCTGCTCTTATAGTAGAAGTAGTAGGAGAAGAGTGTGACGAACAGCAAGCGCATCGTCGTCGTCTTGTCCTTGCCTAACAGGTTGTATATGAGTGTGAATCCGAGAAACAGGAACAGGAAGATGCCTGTCGAGAATATCATCGGATTATGCGGATCGTAGGCTAACTGATCCAGCACTGATTGCCAGTTGATGTCAAACATATGTATATTCAGTGTGGAAATTATGCTATTCCCATATTATATATTATCAAATAATATCATTTTTTTTCTATGCCGTCCTGTTTTCTGCCGGGCGAAAAATGGCAAAATAACAAAATATCCAAATAAATCGTAAATAGTAAATAGGAAAACTTTGGAACAGCGAACACAGAGCCAAGCTTGCTTGAGCTATGTTGAGTCGTGACAAAGTTCATGAAATAAATCGTAAATCCTACTCATGTCTTCTGTCGTAGTTCATCTTGCCGTTTTGCAGCACGTCGAAAAACAGTTTCGCGATATGCTCGCCGCCCTTGAAGTTCAGGTGGGTGAAGTCTTTTGCTGCCATGCCTTGTTTTTGTAATTCGGCTATGGCGCCGTCGCCGCCCAGCGCGTCGCGTAGGTTCCAGAACGCCACGCCGTTGTCGCTCGCCATCTTACGTTGGTAAGATATCAGGCTTTCCACGCCTCGCATCGTGTGGTAGCGGCCGTCGGCACCGCGTTTGGAGCGGTCGCTCGCTCCGAACACAAGGAAGCTGCACTCGGGCAGATAGCTCTTCATCTTTTGTATCACCTTGCTGAAACGCTCCGTGTAGTTGCTGTAGTCCTTGCGCTTCTCCGAAGCCACGTTCAGTCCGAACTCGTAGATAATCAGGTCGTAGGGACGATATTTGGCGATGGCGGTAAGGAAGTCGCCAGGAATGGTCTCCAGGTTCATGCCGGGGCTGCCGCGGAGGCTGTAGTTGTCCACGCAGATGCCGTGGCGGCCGTCGAGCGTCATCCCGTAAACAATGCCGGAACCGCTGGCTTGAAGACTCGCCTTTGTGATGCTGTCGCCAGGAAGCGTGAAGCACTGAATGCCCAGGTTGTCATGGGTGTTGATGGACTGGGGCTGGCCCCCGTTCAGACTGAGTGACAGGGTCAGCGGGTTGGTGTTGTTATACCACACGCTCACTACGTCGGCATAGGTCAGGGTCTCAGGATAGTTCTGGTTCTGGCAGGTCAGCGTGAAAGTGGCGTTGGGGCCGGGTATGAAATAGCTGCTGGCCATGCTCTGGTTTGCGGAGTTGAAGCCGCGCTTGTCGGTTGAGTGGTGCTTCTCCCAGCCGCTGTTGCTGTTGCGGACGGTGTTGCGGAAACCTTCGCTCACGCACGACACCTCCACGAATCCCACTCCGCGGCCGCCGTATTCGCTCTGGAGCAGGTGGCGGAGGGCGGAGGTCAGGATGTCGCCTTCGATATACGAGTCGCCGAAAACGGCGATTCTTACCAAGCGGCTCCCGCTCTCGTCAAGTGCCTTGTAGAAGCGGTCCATCTCGCGGTGGACGCCGGTGGAGTCGGCGAAGTCCTCGATGGCGATCATGCCTTCGGGAATGCTGTCTTTATAGTCTAATTTCACAACCTCGGGAGCAGGACCGGCTATGGCCATCGAGTCCACGAATCCCTGAAGGCTGTCTATCATCAACTCTGCCAGCACATTGCCTGCCGAGTCCTTCTCCAGGATGTCGCTAAGCACGTCCACCCGTCGCATCGTCTTGTCAAAAATTGTGATACGCGGGAGGAAAAAGAGCAGCGAAAGGAGGAGGAGTGTGATGAGCGTGAGATAAAAAGACTTACGGATATAGTTCTTTTTGGGTTTCATTCTCTTTCTGTTGCAATGTATCTCTTACCTTAAAAAATCGTATAAACAGTCTAAATAGTAGCCTGCTTTTTTCGTTTGCCGAAATTTTTTGCAAAGTTACGAAAAAACGAGTGAAGTGCAAAAGAAAAGCTTGCTTTTATTTTGTATTTCCGAGTGCAAGTAACTTCGGCGAAGCCAAATTACGAAAAAAAGTGATGATAACGTGAGACAAATACTTCTTTTGTCTCACGTTATCATCACTTTCTGATGTGTATTTACGATTTGCTCTTTACTTCCGCATATATCAATCGCAAGTCTTCCCCTCTCTTTCGCTCTTCCTCCTCTCAGTTCTTCAGTGCCTCATGTAGCATGTCGATGGCTGCTTTGGGGTCGAGCGTGTTTTCGTAGAGGCTTACGAACTTCGAACCGATGATGGCGCCGGAGGCATTACGCTGGGCCGCTTCCAGTGTCTGGCGGTTAGATATGCCGAACCCGATCATGCGGGGATTGTGAAGCTGCATGGCATTGATGCGCTCGAAATATTGCTGCTTGACCTGGTCGAACGACTTCTGGGCTCCGGTGGTCGCTGCCGAAGAAACCATGTATATGAAGCCGTCGGTGTGCTCGTCGATGAAGCGGATGCGCTCGTCGCTTGTCTCGGGGGTGATGAGCATGATGATGCGAAGGTTGTGGCGGTCGGCCACGGGCTTGAAATCCTCCATATAGTCCTTGAAAGGCAGGTCGGGGATGATCACGCCGTCTATGCCCACTTCGTTGCAACGCGCGCAGAAGGCTTCGAAACCGAAATGCATGATGGGGTTCAGGTAGCCCATCAGCAGCAGAGGGATGTCCACTTTCTCACGGATGCCTTCCAGCTGGCTGAACAGCAACTGAAGCGTCATACCGTTCGACAGGGCTTTTGTCGCTGCGTTCTGGATGACCACACCGTCGGCCATCGGATCGGAGAAGGGGATGCCAACCTCTATCATGTCCACACCGTTGTTCGCGAGTGTCGTGATGGTCTCCACGGTTCCGTCAAGCGTGGGGTGACCGGCGCAGAAGTATATCGACAGGATGTTCTGCCGTTTCTCGATAAATAACTTGTTGATTCTGTTCATGTTGTTCGTATTTTGTTGATGAATGTTCTTAGTTTGTCTGTGTCTTTCAAACCTGGCGACAGCTCGAACCGTGAGTTCAGGTCAATGCCGGCAAAGCTGGGATGGGTGAGGGTCTGGATTTCTTCTGCGTCGTCGGGACCGATGCCGCCGGTGAGGATGAACGGTTTGGTGCCTTCGTATTGCTCCAGCAGCGACCAGTCGAATTTTTTTCCGCTCCCGCCATAGCCGCTGCATGGGCTTTCAAAGAGGAAATAGTCCACGAACGGGGTATATGCTGTGGTTGCTTTCATGTCTGACTTGCTGGATATCCCCACCATCTTGATGAGGCCAAGGTCATGGGGCAGGACTGCACGCAGGCGACTGCAAAACGCTGGACTTTCGTCACCGTGCAGCTGGACATAATTGAGTCCAAACTCCTCTGTTTTCTGCAAAATCTCCTCCATCGTGCTGTTCACGAACACGCCCACACGCTGGCATTGTTCCGGCAGATACTCCTGACGTTCGCTCACAAACCGGCTGGAGGGCCTGTAGAAGATGAACCCCATCCAATCCACGCCCAGCGCTTCCACTTCACGGATATTCTCCGCATCTCGCATTCCGCATACTTTGATAATCATTTCTCAGTTGGGAGTTTAGAATGAAGAGTGATTTCTGTCGGGTGTTTTAACATTAACCATTGAGCTTCAAACCAATAGAGTATCCTCATTAAACTTTAAAACTTAAACTTTAAACTATAAATGAAATGGGCTTCAAACTAATAAAGTATTCTCATTAAACTTTAAACCTTAAACTTTAAACTATAAATGAAATTCCCAAGTGCCTGGCCTGGGTCGTCATGGCGCATAAACGTCTCTCCGATAAGGAATCCCCTGAATCCGGCCTCGCGCAGTTCCCGCACTGTCTGTGGCTGGCTGATGCCGCTTTCCGACACGAGCACATAGTCTTTGGGCAGTAGTGATGCCAGCTGGAAGGAGGTTGCTACGTCGGTGTGGAACGTACCCAGGTGGCGGTTGTTCACGCCCACCATGTCGATGTCGTCGCCCACGTAGTCCAGCTCTGCTTCTGTGTGGATTTCCAGCAGGGTCTCAAGCCCTAACTCGTGGGCGGTGTGGGCCAATGCCCTGCATTCCTCTTGCTTCAAGTCGCTGGCTATCAACAAGACTATGTCGGCGCCGATCAGCCGGGCCTCGAACAGCTGGTATTCGTCCACGATGAAGTCTTTCCGCAGAATCGGTGTGTCGCCTACCAGCGGACGGGCTGTCCTCACAAATTCCTGACATCCACCGAAATACTTCTCGTCGGTCAGTATCGACAGGCCGCTTGCGCCGTGGCTGGCGTACGAAGGAGGAATCACGTCGGGACGACCGCTTTCCTTGATCCAGTCTTTCGATGGCGAACGCCGCTTGAACTCCGCGATGATGCCGGAGTCTGACTTCCGGAGGCGGTCCGACAGGGAGATGACCTCATGCGCTCCGGCTTCGATGCTGGCCTCAACCTCTTTATATAGCATGGCTGCGGGTTTCAGCAGCTTTGCCCTGCCTACTTCAATCCGCTTATGCGCTACAATCTCCTCTAATATGTCGCTCATATGAAAATAATTAAATTGATTAATAGCCAAATAAATAGTAAATCGTAAATGGTAAATCGTAAATCAACTATTGATTTCCACGAATTTCTTGAAGGTGGCCAGAGCCCGTCCGCTGTCAAGCGACTCGCGGGCCTCGGCTATCGACTCGTCTATGCTCTTGTTGTAGTCCATCACGCTGATTCCGCAGGCAGCATTGGCAAGGATCACGCTTTTTTGAGCCTCGGTGCAAGTGCCTTCCAGCACGCTGTCGAAGATTTTCTTGGCGTCCTCAGCGGTGTCGCCACCATAAATATCCTTGGGTTTCACGTAGTTCAGACCCATGTCCTTCGGCGTGTAGACTTTCTCAAACACGTTTGTAGAGAACTTGAAGCCGCTGGTCAGCGAAATTTCGTCGTAACCGTCGTAGCTGGTCACCACGCCGAAGTTGTCACCGATTTTCTGGTGGATGTTCGTGTACAGGCGCATCTGGCTCTGGTTGGCGGTGCCGTGAAGGGAGTTCTTCGGACGGCAAGGGTTCACCAGCGGGCCCAGCAGGTTGAAGCAGGTGGGCACCTGAAGGGCTTTGCGTGTCGGTCCCACGAACTTCATGCCATAGGCGAACAGGGGGGCATGCAGATAACAGATGCCGGCCTCGTCCAGCGACCGGCGAAGCGTGTCTGTGTCGTCGGTGAACTTCACGCCATGACCCTGAAGCACCGTGCTCGCACCGCTCACCGATGTGCTCGCCCCGTTTCCGTGTTTCGTCACCTTGTAGCCTGCGCCGGCTATCACGAAGGCGGAACATGTGGATATGTTGAACGTGTTTTTGCAGTCGCCACCTGTGCCTACGATGTCAAGCGTGTCGTAGTCGTCAAGATCCACGCGCTTGCCCGTTTCAAGTAGGGCGTCGCGGAACCCCAGCAGTTCGTCCACACTCACACCGTGCATCTGGATGCCCATCAGGAGCGCAGCTATCTGCTGCACGTTGTATTTCTCCTGGGTGATATTGAGCATTATCTCGTATGTCTCCTTGCGGTCCAATTCCTTGCCCGCCACCAGTTTCTCTAAATAATTTTTCATTTGTTTATTATTTTATTGGAAGTAAAATTGGAAGTAAAAAAAGGAATAAAAAATAGAAGTAGAAGTGTAAGTAAAAGTGTAAGTAAAAATGGAAATACCATTGTCTATGGACTTTGCGAACTTAGAAGCCATTAGAATGAGTAAATACACTTTTCACTTTTCACTATTCACTATTCACTTAAAATTATTCACTTAATTTTCCATCCAGTTCTTGATGATTTGTTTTCCGTCCTTAGTCAGCACGCTCTCCGGATGGAACTGAATGCCCCGGATGTCATACTGCTTGTGGCGCATCGACATGATATATCCTTCCTCGCTTATGCTCGTCACCTCCAGGCACTCGGGCAGTCCTTCGTAGCGTACCACCCATGAGTGGTAGCGGCCGACTTCCAGTGTGTCGGGCAGTCCTTCGAAGATGTAGTCGTGGTTGGTCACTTTTGCTGGTGTCGCCACGCCGTGAAACACCTCGCTCAGGTTCGTCAGCTCACCTCCGAATGCCTCGCCGATGGCCTGGTGACCCAGGCAGACGCCCAGAATCGGCTTCTTGCCTGCATACCGACGGATCACATCGAGCAGCAGACCAGCCTCGCTCGGGATGCCAGGACCGGGAGAGAGGATGATCTTGTCAAACGGCTCCAGGGCATCCAGCTCGAATTGGTCGTTACGATAGACGGTCACCTCGCCGCCCAGCTCTTTCACCAGGTGCGACAGGTTATACGTGAAACTGTCATAATTGTCTATGATTACTGTCTTCATAATGATTGTCTTAAATTATATGTGAATCATGCCGAATTCTCAAATAGCTCTGTATGTGAGTTATGCCGAATTCTCAAATAGCTCATCCCGTTGGTAGAGTAACTATAAACTTCAAATTTCAAACCTCAAACCTCAAACCTCAAAGTATCTCTGCCATCTCTATCGCCTTGCGGAGCGCTCCAAGCTTGTTGTTCACTTCCTGCAGCTCATATTCTTCGTTGCTCTTGGCCACGATGCCGCCGCCGGCTTGAAACCACAGCTCGTTGTTGCGGCTGACGAACGTGCGGATGGTAATGGCCTGGTTCAGGCTCCCATGCATGCCGATGAAGCCGATGCAGCCGCCATAGGCGCCACGGTTGTGGGGCTCGTACTCCGAGATGAGCTGCATGGCACGGACCTTCGGTGCGCCCGACAAGGTGCCGGCGGGGAATGTGTCGATAAAGGCCTGGATTGGGTCGGCGCCTTCGTCCAGCTCGCCACTCACACGGCTCACAAGGTGAATCACGTGGGAGTAATACTGCATGTCCTTGTAGAAGTCAACCTTCACGTCATGACAGTTGCGGCTCAGGTCGTTACGGGCCAGGTCCACCAGCATCACGTGCTCCGCGTTCTCTTTCGGGTCGTTCTTCAGATACAGCGCGTTCTTCCGGTCTTCTTCTGGGTTGCCCGTACGGCGGGTGGTGCCGGCGATGGGGTCGATATAGGCACGGCGGCCTTCTATCCGACAGTGGGTCTCGGGGGAGGAACCGAAGATGCGGAATCCGCCGAAGTCGAAATAGAAGAGGTAGGGCGAGGGGTTGATGCTTCTCAGTGCACGGTAGAGCTTGAAGTCGTCACCCTCATAGCGCTGGACAAAACGGCGTGACAGCACAATCTGGAATACGTCGCCCCGCAGGCAGTGTTCTATTCCCTTGCGTATGTTCGCCTTGTGGCCTTCGTCGGTCAGAGTCGAGCTACATTCGCCCACGGGGCGGAAGTCGTAGGCATGGGCAGGGCGGTTCAGGATGTCGCTCTCCAGTACGTCAAGGTCGTCCTCCTCGCCTTCACCCAGCAACTCGATGATGAGCAGCTCGTTGCGGAAATGGTCGAAAACGATGATGTCCTTGTAGAGGATGTAAAGCAGGTCGGGGGCGTCGTTGGCCTCGCGGGTCTCGTCCTTCACCTCTATGTCCTCGAAATATCTGACGGAGTTGAACGACGTATAGCCGTAAAGCCCGCAGTAATTGCTGTGCTCGCCGCTGATGTCGAACGAACGGATGAAGTCGTTGATGGCCTGGGCCGATTGGTAGTCTTTGCTGACCGGCTTCTCGTCGCGTCGTCCGTCGGGGTATTCGTGGATGGCCATGCCGTGGCTGATGCTCACGCTGCCCATGGGGTGCACACCGATAAACGACTTGGAGTTCTCGCCGCCGTGGTAGTCGGAGCTCTCCATCAGTGCAGACTGAGGATAGTCGTCACGGATTTTCATGTAGGCGCTCACTGGTGTCACCATGTCTCCCAGCACTCTCTTGCATGCTGTCTGGAATTTGTAAATTCTCTCCATAATTTTTTTTAGTGTCTTTTTTTCTGATTATTCTGAGTACTCTGATTTCTCCGAGTACTCTGATTACTCCGATTATTCCTGATTATATTTGATATTCTCTGAATATACCATATCCTAAACTAATATCACTCTAAACTCTCAACTCTTAAAATACTTCAAGTAAGTCCCCATGTCCTTGTCGCCTCTGCCGCTCACGGTGAGCACCACCACGTCGTCCTTTTTGAACTGCAACTTAGGCAGTGCGCCCAGCGCGTGGGCGGATTCCAGTGCGGGGATGATGCCTTCGGTGCGTGTGAGCTCCATTGCGGCGGCCAGGGCTTCGTCGTCGTTCACGGCAAGCACTTGTGCCCGTCCGGTCTCGTAGAGATTGCAGTGGATAGGTCCTGTGCCGGGGTAGTCCAGGCCGGCAGAGATGCTGTAGGGTTCCACGATCTGTCCGTCCTCGGTCTGCATCAGCTTGATGCGCGAGCCGTGGAGGATGCCGGTGGTGCCTATCTCCATAGACGCGGCGGTCTGGGCTGTGTCGATACCCATGCCGCCTGCCTCGGCCAGTACGATCTTCACGTGTTCGTTGTCGAGAAAATGGTAGATGCTGCCGGCTGCGTTCGAGCCGCCACCCACGCAGGCTATCAGGTAGTCGGGATAGTTGCGGCCGGTCTTCTCTTCCAGTTGCCACAGGATTTCCTCTGAGATGACGCTCTGAAGCCTCGCCACCATGTCGGGGTAGGGGTGAGGACCCACCGTTGAGCCTATAATATAGAAGGTGTCGGAGGGGTGGCAACACCAGTCACGGATGGCTTCGTTCGTCGCGTCCTTCAGCGTCATGTTGCCGGAGCGGACAGGGCAAACCTCGGCTCCAAGCATCTTCATGCGCTCTACGTTAGGACGCTGACGCTTCACGTCGGTGGCTCCCATATACACGGTGCAGGGCATGTCCATCAGCGCGCAGGCGGTGGCGGTGGCCACTCCGTGCTGACCGGCTCCCGTCTCAGCGATGATGCGGGTCTTGCCCATCTGCTTCGCTATCAATATCTGTCCTAAGGAGTTGTTGATTTTGTGGGCACCCGTGTGGTTCAGGTCCTCGCGTTTCAGATACAGGCGGCACCCGTATTTCTCGCTCATTCGCTTGGCGAAATAGAGTGGGGAGGGGCGGCCCACATAGTCGCGGAGCAGCGTGTGGAACTCCGACTTGAACGATTCACTTTCGATGATGGGAAGATAGGCTTCCTTCAGATTCTCTACGGTCTTGTACAGAATTTCGGGCACGTAAGCACCTCCGTAAGTCCCGTAGAAGCCGTACTGGTCTACTTGATAATTCATATAGTATGGATAATTTTTGTTTGTGGGGGGTGAAAAAAAGTAAACGGAGCCTGTCGTAAAGTTCGACAGGCTCCGTGCTTATAATTCTCTCTCTATTCTTATTTCTTGATAGTTATGGCAAATTAATTTACGGCAGCAACAATCGGCTTACGACTTTATCGGTCTTAAGCTCTGCCATCGCCAATATTTGCTGCTATTTACTTGCATTTTCTTTAAATTTTCTGCAAATTAATTACATTTTTCTATCTCCACCAAATTTTTTCTTACTTTTTTTAATTATATACGCAATATTCATGTTTTATGCGCTCCAAACGGTAAAAATGACAATTTATCACGATGTTTTTTCAAATAGAATGAATATTTCCCGTAGAGACGCCCCGCGGGGCGTCTTTTTACTAAAAAAGGCTCCAGGAAACCCTTTTTGCGTTTCCTGGAGCCTTTCCATATATTCTTATAACTTAATAGACGTCACCTAATACCCAAATTCAAAAAATATCCAAATAAATCGTAAATCGTCAATCGGAAAACTTTGGAGCAGCGAATACAGAGCCAAGCTTGCTTGAGCTATGTTGAGTCGTGACAAAGTTCATGAAATAAATAGTAAATACTAATACGCTTTAGCTATCAGCACACGGTATTTGGCTTCCTTGCCGCTCACCATGTCGATGCCAGGTGTCTGCTCCACGCCGTAAGGCACGCAGCGGATTGTAGCCTGGGTGTCTTCCTTGATTTTGGCCTCAGTCTCAGGAGTTCCGTCCCAGTGACACAGGAAGAAACCACCGTCCTTCACGCGCTCCTTGAACTCGTCGTAGTTGTCGCATTCGTAGATATGGCTGTCGCGGAATGCAACGGCTTTCTGGTAGATGTTGGCTTGGATGTCATCGAGCAGCTTTTTCACGTAGGCTTCGATGCCGTCGAGCGCGACGGTATCTTTCTCCAGCGTGTCGCGGCGCATCACCTCAACGGTTCCGTTCTCCATGTCGCGGGCGCCGAGCACAAGCCTTACAGGAACACCCTTCAGCTCATAGTCAGCGAACTTGAAGCCAGGACGTTTGTTGTCGGCGTTGTCGTATTTTGCGCTGATGCCCAATGCCTTCAGACCGTTCATAATCTCTGCTGCCTTTGCGTCGATATGCGATTGCTGCTCGCCAGTCTTGCTGATGGGGATAATCACCACCTGGATTGGTGCCAGGGCAGGCGGCAGCACCAGGCCGTTGTCATCGGAGTGGGTCATGATGAGAGCACCCATCAGGCGGGTGCTTACGCCCCACGACGTAGCCCATGCGTATTCAGGCTTGTTGTCCTTGTTGAGGAACTGCACGTCGAACGCCTTGCCGAAGTTCTGCCCAAGGAAGTGGGAGGTGCCGCTCTGCAGTGCCTTTCCGTCTTGCATCATTGCCTCAATCGTGTAGGTGTCAAGCGCACCGGCGAAGCGCTCGGTCTCGCTCTTCACGCCCTGAACCACCGGAACGGCCATGTATTTCTCTGCAAATTCTGCATATATCTTCAGCATCAGTTTTGCGCGGTCTTCAGCTTCCTCGCGGGTGGCATGGGCGGTGTGACCTTCCTGCCAGAGGAATTCGGAGGTACGGAGGAACAGCCTCGTGCGCATCTCCCAGCGCATCACATTGCACCACTGGTTGCAAAGGATGGGCAGGTCGCGGTAGGAGCGGATCCAGTTCTTATAGGTGTTCCAGATGATGGTCTCACTTGTAGGACGGATAATCAACTCCTCTTCCAGCTTCGCGTTGGGGTCAACCACCACGCCATCGCCTTCGGCATTGGTCTTCAGGCGGTAGTGGGTCACCACGGCGCACTCCTTGGCAAAACCTTCCACGTGCTCTGCCTCACGGGAGAGGAACGACTTCGGAATCAGCAAGGGGAAATAAGCGTTCTGAACGCCGGTCTCCTTGAACATACCGTCCAGGATATGCTGCATCTTTTCCCATATCGCATAGCCGTAGGGCTTGATCACCATGCAGCCGCGCACGTCTGACTGCTCGGCCAGGTCGGCTTTCACCACCAATTGATTATACCACTCTGAGTAGTTTTCGCTGCGCTTTGTCAGCTCTTTCAGTTCTTTTGCCATTTTTGTCTTCTTTTCTAATTTTTTGCAAATTTACACAAAAAAATGGACTTACGGGCTTTGATAATGAAGAAATTTGATTTTTGAGGGCTGAAACCTCTTCTTTGGACTGTCTGGTACTTATTTCAGACAGTTGCATTCTTCAATTTGTTTCAACATGATGAGGAAGAGCGTCCTCGTTCGAAGTAAATAAACTTTTCACTTTTCACTATTCACTATTCACTTTTCACTTGTTTTTTTTTGCAGTACCAACATTTTTTCTTAAATTTGCGCCATATTATGTAGTTTTCTAATTATTAACTTAACACATTTTTAATTATGAAAGTATCTAAAATTAGCATTTTGACACTCGTCGCAGCTATGTTGCTCTCTGCATGTGGCTCGGTTGGAAATCTCAGCAACACAACCAAGGGTGGTGTGATTGGTGGAACCAGTGGTGCCGCTCTTGGAGCGCTCATCGGAAACGTTACTGCTCCTAAGCACGGAAATAAGACGTCACGCACGCTCTTCGGCACTGCCATCGGTGCTGCAGTTGGTACTGGTGCAGGCCTGCTCATCGGCAACAAGATGGACAAGGCTAAGAAAGCAGCTCAGGCTGTGCAGAACGCAAAGGTGGAGACCACTACCGACTCTCACGGATATGAGGCTGTGAAGATGACATTCGACTCTGGCATCCTCTTCGCTTCTGGTAAGGCTGACCTCACCGCTGCAGCTAAGTCTTCTCTCGACCAGTTCGCTCAGAACGTGCTCATCCCTTATCCTGATGTTGATGTCGCTATTCAGGGACACACCGATAACGCTGGATTCAAGGGTGTGAAGGACCCGGCTGTCAACGCACAGAAGAACCAGGAACTCTCTCTCAGCCGTGCTGCTTCTGTACAGTCTTATCTGCTCGGTAAGGGCATTCAGGCTTCTCAGATCAAGTATGTGGAGGGCTACGGACAGGACTGCCCGGTGGCTGACAACTCCACTGAATATGGAAAGCAGCAGAACCGCCGTGTGGAGGTGTACCTCTATCCGTCGGAGAGCATGATCAAGGCTGCTGAGGCTGGAACACTCCAATAAGCCAAGCTGTCAGCAAAAACAAATATGCCGGGTCCGACATCTTGCCGGGCCCGGCATTTTGTAGAGACGACCCGCGGGGCGTCTTCTAACTAACCCAAACACCCGTAGGGACTTACTTTATGTATGTCCGCCATACATCCTGATATCATTCTTCCGCCATATGTCCTCTAAGAAAAATAAAAATGAGAACAATCGTTCTGTTTTCGGAAAAATATTGCGGTTTTTCCGGAAACTGCTGAAATGGGCGTTCATCCTTTTCTTCGTCTCCTCCGTCCTGGCAGTCATCGTCTACAGGTGGGTGCCGGTGAAGTATACCCCGCTCATGTTCATCAGATATATGGAGCGGAAAAGCGAAGGTGGATCCCCCCGCATCGAGCATGAGTGGGTACCGCTGGAAGAGATGTCGCCCAATATGCCGCTTGCCGTATGGGCAAGCGAGGATCAGAATTTCTTCAATCACTGGGGATTCGATTTCACCGCCATCGGTCAGGCTATACAGGAGGCAGAGGACGGGAAGCGGCAGCGCGGAGCAAGCACCATCTCCCAGCAGGTGGCAAAAAACGTCTTCCTGTGGCCGAACTCCACATGGGTGAGAAAGGGATTCGAAGTCTATTTCACTCTCCTGATCGAGCTCTTCTGGTCGAAGCAGCGGATCATGGAGGTATATCTCAACTCCATCGAGATGGGCGACGGAATCTACGGCGCACAGGCGGTGGCAAGACTCCATTTCAGGACAGATGCCAAACACCTCTCCCGTGAGCAGTGCGCACTCATTGCGGCCACGCTGCCCAATCCGCTCCAGCGCAACAGTGCGCGGCCATCACCAAAAGTCTACAGAAAGCAAAAACGCATTCTCCGCCAGATGCGCAATCTCGGTGCATATCCCTACGACAGATAACCGGAATCCCTGAAATCCCCGGAAAATCCGGAAAATCCGGAAAATCCGGCACCTTCGGAAAACATAACCTCTATTACCCAAAATCTCCATGCTTCAGCAAATCAACGACTTCATCTGGACCTACCTGCTCATCGCACTGCTTATTCTCTGCGGCCTGTGGTTCACGTGGAAAACACGCTTCATTCAGTTCCGGATGTTTGCGGAGATGATCCGCCTGCTCAAAGACAGCGGAACGACTGGAAAAGACTCTGCTTCAGACTCAGAGCATGACAATGACCCCCAAAAACCGAAAAAGAAGCATATCACATCTTTCCAGGCATTTGCCGTCTCACTGGCCACACGTGTGGGCACTGGCAACATGGCGGGCGTGGCCACGGCCATCGCCATCGGAGGGCCGGGGGCTTGTTTCTGGATGTGGGTCATTGCGCTCATGGGGGCGGCTACGGCCTTTGTCGAGTCCACGCTCGCCCAGCTCTACAAACGGCAGGATAAGGACTCCTTCATCGGCGGACCGGCATACTACATTTATAAAGGACTGCATTCCAAATGGATGGCATGGCTCTTTGCCATCCTCATCACAATCACGTTCGGACTCTCCTATAACTCCATTCAGAGCAACACCATCTGCCACGCCATGGAGCATGCTTTCGGATGGAACCACGTCGTGGTGGGCATCGTCATCACCATCCTCGCGCTTATCATCGTTTTCGGGGGAATCCAGCGGATTGCAAAGGTCAGTAGCGTCATTGTTCCCATCATGGCGGTGGGATACCTCCTGCTGGCTCTCTTTGTCATATTCTCCAACATCACAGCCCTGCCTAAGGTGTTCACTGTCATCATCGACAGTGTGTTTGGATGGAATCAGGCCATTGGCGGAACGGTCGGGGCGGCTATGATGAACGGCATCAAGCGCGGACTCTTCAGCAATGAGGCGGGAGAGGGCAGTGCGCCCAATGTGGCGGCTACGGCCGACGTCTCGCATCCGGTCAAGCAGGGACTCATACAGGCGCTCGGTGTATTCACCGACACGCTCGTGGTCTGCTCATGCACAGCCTTCATCATCCTCGTCAGCGGACTTTATGACTCCCCGGAACTCAACGGCATTCAGCTCACTCAGACTGCACTCCAGAGTGAGGTGGGGCAGGCGGGGCCGGTGTTCGTGGCTGTCGCCATCTTCCTCTTCGCTTTCTCCAGCATCATCGGCAATTACTACTATGGGGAGGCCAACATCCGATTCATGACATCAAGCAAGTGGGCGGTCCATATCTACCGCGTCTTCTCAGCGGGTGTGGTCGTCATGTTTGGAGCGCTGGCTTCGCTCGACACGGTATGGACGCTCGGCGATATCTGTATGGCCATTCTCACGCTCGTCAACATCATCGCCATTCTCTGTCTCGGAAAATATGTCTTCCGCCTGGCCGACGACTACTCTCGTCAAAGAAAGCAAGGCATCAAAGATCCGGTCTTCAATAAAGAGCAACTCCCCGAAATCCAAAACGAACTGGAGGCGTGGTAGAGACGCCCCGTGGGGCGTCTTGTAACTTTCCCCCTCGCAAGGCTGTGTAAAATAACTTGCATTTACTCCCCTCCCATGGCTTTCACAGCGGCAGGATATCCCTGGTCGGCGGCCAGCTTCACCCAGGCGGCTGCCATGCGGCGGTCTTCTTTCACGCCCTGGCCGAAATAATACAGTACACCCATGCAGTATTGGGCCTCGGCCACACCCTGCTCGGCCGCGCGCTCAAACCATTCCCGCGCTTTCTTGTAGTCTTGCTTCCGCTCCTTTCCGTAATAGTACATGTAGCCCAACGCCAGCATAGCGCGGGTGTCGTTCAAGGCGGCGGACTTCTCAAAATAATCTTTGTATTTCCTTTCGCTGGCTTTCACACCCACACCGTCTTTGTAGCATAACGCAGTGGCGTAGGCCGACATCGAGTCGCCACTGTCGGCGCCTTTCTTCCACCAGTAGAAGGCTTTCTCCATGTCTTTGTCCACGAGCTTCCCATTGTAGTAGATGCAGCCAAGATTGTACATCGAGTCCATGTCCCCACGGTTGGCTGCTTTCTCATACCAGTATACTGCCTGTTTGCCACTTGCACGGATGCCGTCCCCCATAAAATATTTCTCACCCAGACGGGCCATGCAGTCCGTGTTGTTGCGCGCTGCGCGTTCAAACAGTTGGACCGCCATGCTGTCGTCTTCGACTACTCCCAGGCCGAACGCGTAGCAGTTGCCAAGAAACATCATCGCCTGCTCGTCGCCTTTCTCGCTGGCCTTCTTCCACCAGTAAACGGCCTTCTTCTCGTCTTGCTCCACGAGTTCACCATAACGGTAGCACTGACCGAGCCGAACCATAGCCGGGGCATAGTTCTGATTTGCCGATTTTGTCCACCACATCAGGGCCAGAGAGTCGTTCTTGGCCACGTATTTGTCGCCTTGATAAAATCGGGTGCCAAGCCAGTACTGGTCGTACGGATCGTCTTGATTAACCTGACGCAGACCGTTGCCTCTGGGTAGGGGAATTAACTTGCTCGTCAGGTCTGGCTCTTCTTTCGTGCGGATTTGAAGACTGTCCTGTGCCTGTACGCCTGAGGCGGTCAACGTCAATAGAATAAATGAAAGCAACCAGAAAGGAAGGTGTTGCTGGCATGGTATATGGCAGAATCTTGTCATGGTATGGAGTTTTCTGCAAATTTACAATTTATTTTTTTTCCATCAAAATAAATCATGACTTTTCAGCATCTCTCCATTCCCGCCCATGCTGCTCATTCCGCCTCCTCCTCATGAAAAGCGTATTTACTTTTGATGATGGGTTGGTCTTGGCTGGGATAGTGGGCGTCTCGCCCGCACAACCAGCCGGCGAAGCAAGGCCCATCCAAGTTCATCCCACCCACGCTCTGTTAATTTTTCTTTATTCCGACTATTTTCTTCGCTTAAAAATGTGCGGAATAATTTTTTTGTCTTATCTTTGCCGTAGTTACGAATTCTATTACCCATAACACCAACAATGGCTATGAAACGACTATTATTTTTGTTTTTTCTGACCCTTCCACTCCTGGTCTTTGCGCAGGACGTAAAGGTCGCACTCACCACTGATGCCAGCTATGAACAGCTGAACAAGCAGGTGGAAACATTTAATAAGGAAGGACTACCCAAATCTGCCATTTCAACGCTCGACATCATCATGCAAAAAGCAGAGAAAGAAAACAACTTCGCTGAATATCTCAACGCGCTCAAACTCTGGGCGGGATACCGCATGGATATTGCACCCGACAGTATCATCCCCGACCTGCAACGGATGGAGAACCTCTTCAGCAGCCGTTTGCTCACACAAGCGACTGATGCCAAGCCACGGCAGGCCATCCTCCATGCGCTGCTCGTTTCTGTATACAAAAGCGTGCAAAACTCACGGCTTGCCATGCGGGACGATGAGATGAACGAAATGTGTAAGACCAAAGTGCGTGAGCATGCCTTTGCTGCTCTTGCGGAAAAGGAGGCGCTCGCAGGCGTGGACGCTAAGCCATACAAAAGGTTGTATAAGCCTTACGACGACAGTCGGCTCTTCAACAATGACGTCCTCTCGCTTTTGATGGATTTCATTGAGAGAAATGGGTTTACCAACTTCTATGTCCCTCATTCCAAAGAGAAATTTTTAGAGCAACTGCAACAGGCATTGCAACTCTATCAGCAGAAGCAGATGCGTGATGCAGCTATGCTTGTGCAGATGAGAATCTGGGATTTACAATCCAATCTCACAAGCAAGTCCCAGCGACTTTCGAGAGACTCCCATAGGGAATTGCTCAAAAGAATGTATGAGGAGAACAGTGGGACAGAGGCGGCTGCAGATGCATGTATGGCGTACTACAATATGTCGAATCTCAAGACGAATCTTGAAAAACTACAGTTTCTGCGAATGGCTCAGCAACGATTCCCGGACTCTCCCTACAAAGAGGTGTTCAACGCATACGAGAAGGAACTTTTAGATAAGACGGTCAGTCTGGACCTGGAAGGAAACGTAATTGCTGACCGGCCATTCAATATAAGGGTCAACCATCAGAATGTCAGAATGGTGGAAGTCAAGGTGGACAACGATAAGGGAAAAACAATCTTCGAAAAGAATGTCGTTTCACAAAACTATATCCAGAGTGATGATTACGTGGAGGAATTCTTGACTGACACGCTTTCACTTTCACTACAGCCGGGAGTCTACACTGTCACGGCACGATGCGATGACAAGCAGGAGGTGTCGAAGGAGTTCAGAGTGTCGTCTCTCAAACTCGTCACGTTCCAGCTCCCAGGGGAAAAACGGACAGTATGCGTGGTCGACGCAGCCACCGGGAGGCCTGTACCGGGATGCAAAGTCTTCCTGGGAAAAAACCACTACGAGAACGGAAGGCCGAAGGAGACCGTGTCCGACACTACATACACTACCGACCAGAACGGCATCGCCATGGTGTCGGCCTACGATAAGTGGAAATGGGCGTTCGCACAGAAGAACAAGAACGATGTCAGCAACCATGTGTCACTCACTTCAAGATACCAAGACGACGACGAGGAGGAAAGAGAAACGTATTACAAGATTTTCACCGACAGGGCCATCTACCGACCGGGACAGACGGTCTACGTCTCAGCCTATGCCTACAGCCAGCTGGGGGATGACGTGAGAATGGAAAAAGGATGCGAAGAGGAATTCACCCTCATCGACCCAAATGGGGAGGATGTGGGAAGCAAGGAAGTCATCACTGACGAGATGGGGATGGCAACGGCGGAGCTTGTTATTCCAAAAGGACGGCTCAATGGGGTGTACACCATTGATTTCGGAGATGAGTCCACGTTAATCAGGGTGGAGGAGTACAAACGCCCTACTTTCGACATCGAGTTTGAGGAACAGACAGGAACAGTGGCATTCGGAGACACGGTTAAGGTGGAGGGGGTTGCCAGGACTTACTTCGGAGTACCGGTACAGGGGGCTAAGGTAAGTCTTAAAGTGGAAAGGACACAGGCTGATTTCTGGAGCTGGTGGAGAAATACCGGAGGATGGGACGCCGTCAACACGCTCGAAGTGGAGACTGACGACGACGGAAAGTTCTGTGTGGATGTTTTCCTCGACGGAGACAACGCCTACGACGAGCCCCTCGATGAGTGGTGCAGGATGTTCAGGGGGGTCTTGCTCTACAGGGTAACAGCCATCGTCACCGATCAGGCGGGAGAAACGCACGAGCAGTCGACAACAATGCCGGTGTCGGCTCGGGAGTTCGACATACGCATCGAGGCAAAGCCTAATATCAATCGCGACAAGCCTGAGAATATGATCGTCAAGGCGCTTAATGTCAGTGGAAAAGAGGTGCAAACTCAAGGCAGGTGGACACTACTCCGTTACATGAGGGGAAAAAAGGACGATGACGCTTACGACATTGTGACGGAAGGAACGTTCGTGGCTGGAAAGCCGATTGATGTGCAAGGAATCCAAACTCTCCCGCTTGGGTCGTACAAGTTGAAAGTGGAGGCGACCGACTCGAAAGACAATAAATACAGTGACTCTCATGATTTCACCCTCTTCTCTACTAATGGCGGAGACATCACGGTACGCAGCGACTGGTTCTATTGCGAAAACAGGGAAATCACGGAGGAAAAGGGACTGGACTTCTACTATGCGCTCGAGGCGGAAAGACCTTTTGTCTATGCGTATCTTATCTCACAGGACAAAGTGGAAAGAAGAAGACTCGAACGGATGGACAACAAAATCCAACACGTACATGTCGAATTCAAGCCTGAATATAAGGACGGGCTGACTTTCTTCTTGACATACGTCAACGACGACGATCAACGGATTCTTAATCAGTCGTTCATGTATGTGAAGCCGGAGAAGCAACTCGACGTGCAATGGGCAACGTTCCGGGACAAACTCTATCCAGGACAGGACGAGACTTGGGCCATCACTGTCAAGGACAAACAGGGAAAACCGGTAATGGCACAGATGCTCGCTACGATGTACGACGCGTCACTCGATGCCATCGAAACCCACAATTGGAATTTTTACGTCCCGTTCAATCGTTCAGCACCAGGAATGAATTCTCGTAATTCTGTTTCGGGAAGGAACGGACAGTACATAAAGTTTGGATTCCCCAATACGACGGTCAAATATTTCAGTAGAGAATACAACGACCTTATACCGTTCAGCCAGTGGAGAGTGCGAGTCTACGATACTTACGAGACGGAATTGATGAGGGCGCCTATGTTGTCTGTCAAGTCGAGGACGCAGTTCGAGGGTAAGGCAATGGCGGCAGTGGAGGAAGTAGAAGGGCTTCAATTTGCGAATGCTGCCGAAGTGATGGACGATGCTAATGCGTTGCATGAGGTGGTAGTCGTCAACTCGAAGGAGAAGATGGACGCGCAAACGACGGAGACTGATGAAGAGCCGCCAGCCAACATGCGATCCAACTTCAATGAGACGGCGTTCTTCTATCCCAACCTCATGACCGACAAAGACGGACTCGTCACAATGTCCTTCAAACTCCCGGAAAGTCTTACCAAGTGGAAGTTCATGGCGTTTGCACACACAAAAGGTGTGGACTATGGATTCCTCAAGGCAACAGCTGTTGCTGCTAAGGACTTCATGGTGCAGCCGAACATGCCCAGGTTCGTAAGGACGGGCGACAACATCACCATCACGGCGAGGATTATCAATCAGGTGGAGAATACGGTCAGCGGAAAGGTGACAATGCGACTCCTGGATCCTGAGACGGAAAAAGTGGTCTTTACGCAGACTAAGGACTTCAGCGTCGAAGCGAAAAAAACGACCAGCGCGACATTCGATTACAATGTGGGCGATGACTACGACATGCTCATCTGCGAAATTTTCGCGTCCGATGGAAAAAACTCCGATGGAGAACGTAACTGGCTGCCCATTCTGCCCGACAAGAAAGTCATCACCGAGGCGGTGCCCTTCTACCTGCGCGGAGCCGGAACCAAGACCGTAGACATCTCTTCGCTCTACAACCACAACTCGCCGACGGCGGTTCACCGGAAAATGACTTTCGACTTCACGGACAACCCGGCGTGGAACGTGGTGCTGGCACTTCACAGTGTGGCGAACCCCACATACGACTGCGCCATGGACTGGGCGGCAGCACTCTATGTCAACTCTGTGGCGAAACATCTCGCCGGCAGAATGCCAAGACTCCAGAACCTTATCCGTCAATGGGAGAGCGAGGAGGGGAATGAGACGACCATGACGAGCGAGCTCGAGAAAAACCAGGAGCTCAAGGACATCCTATTGCAGGAGGCACCTTGGATGCTCGACGCAAAGAATGAGACGGACCAACGACACAAAATCGCCGAACTCTTCAACGAGAACCTCATCAAGGAGCGAATCTCCAAGGCTAAGGATAAACTCAAGCAACTGCAACTTTCCGGTGGGGCTTGGACTTGGTTCAAGGGAATGCAGCCCAGCTACTACACCACATTCGCTGTGTGCGACAAACTCGCCATG
>OCTX012261751.1_pt1 | contig 73555 bp, 75 predicted proteins | sample 1539691 | NCBI WGS metagenome assembly OCTX01 (sample SAMN02144231, study PRJEB22623) | gut metagenome | biome: sheep rumen | host: Ovis aries | place: New Zealand
GTAATTTGGCTGCAAAGGTACACCAAAAACCACAAACAACCAAATATTTATTCAACTTTTTCTCTTTTCCAACAAAAATTTAGTGCTGAGGTAATTCCCCAGCACTAAATCAAATAACCTCGTCAGCATACATCATCTTTCGCCCTAAGACCGTACAGACAATCATCTGAACATCCTTAGCGAAAGAATAATGTCGATAGTAATAGCAGTTCAAACGGACTTTATCTGGATAGATCACATGATCATTATACCACTCCGCCAATTCCTGATCCGACATTGCGGCAATCTGCGCTATGGGAATATATCTGCTTTCAAGCATCAGATTTCGCACATTCGCCAGCATCTCATCCTCCAAACGATACTTGAGCGTAGCCGGCCCCGTGATACCAGGACGCAACTTCAACACATCCCGATCATCCCCTTGCAACAGATCCGCATACCCCGGCACATCAGGCCTTGGTCCCACAAAACTCATGTTGCCAATCAATACATCCCATAGTCCAGGCAGTTCATCCAGCTTATAATGGCGTAACTTGGCACCAAGGGGCGTAATCCGACAATCCCCAGCAACAGACACCGTCGAACCATCATGCTTCACCGTCATCGTACGGAACTTATGGCAGTCAAACAACTTGCCACCCTTCCCAACTCGCTTCTGCACAAACAACACAGGCCCGCCAGGCATCTTCACCTTAATCAATATCGCCACAATCGCGAACACAGGCCATAGCACCAGCAGACCGACTGCCGCCATGATCCTATCAAACAGCCACTTCTTGATCATGGATAATTTCCAGATATAACTCATTATTCGGCATCTCCTTCACCACCTTCACATCACTGGCAGAGAGCGCAGAGCGATAAGACGCCACATTATCCTTGGATACCGTTTCAAACAGGCGAAGACCGATACCAAACCCTACTTCATTCAGCAGTTTGTTCATGGCAGTACCCAAGCCCTTACCACGATAGTCGATATCCACCATTCTGCCACGAAAGCCCTGCCCATGGAAGAAACAGCGATTAAAACAATACCCGGCGATTTTCTCATTCGAGGGATCCATCAGCACATAAGCCAGGAAAGCCCGATTCTCCTGTAAACGTTTAATACTCTGAGCATTAAACGCATGCGGTCGGAAATAGGTGAATGCCTCTTCAGGTTGATGTTCAAAGAAAGCGACCATCTTCTCAGTAGGAACATCCCTCAAAGGCACTAACTCATACCCTTCAGGAAACTCCTTAAATGAAAAAGAGTCCAATATCTTCCCGTATCTCACTGAGAACAACCAGGCATTCAGCCGTTCAATAAGCTGCCACAGCCATCCCAACTTATCTCTTACAATGTGTGCAATCTGATACAACATACGCGCCACAAACCATAGCCAATCAAACACCCTAACACATTGTGAATGACATCATCCGTCTCACAAAAGCCTTTCTTAAAGACAAACTGAAGCAGCTCGATAAAGACAGAGAGTCCTCCGCCAATAAGCAAAACCCTCTGGAATGACATCCCTCGCAGCCCGCAACCAGCCAGAAAACCAATAGGCATAAACAGCAACACATTCAGGATATTCTCCCCAAGCATCTCTAAGAAATAACTATGCCCTCCATAGTCCCAATAACTCCAGAATGGCATCAGATTATAGCCTCTCTCAGCACCAGTCTCCCGAAAGAAAACAATCGCACACAGCACCAAGAACACCCATTCTGCCAATAAGAGCACTGCCCCATATCGCAATCCCTGCCTGAATCCTTTCCACCAGATCAACACCAACAACCCGATAACAAGCAGTCCCAGCAATCCCCAATAGATCTCAACTGGAACACTTGACACAACATTTCTAGCATAAAACTCTATCTCGACCATTAATAGTATTTACGAGGCGGACATTGATATTGGGATGAAAGGACATCTCGGCTCTCATGATAATATACGGATTTTACCCCACCCAGTCGCATAAGTAAGTGACACAGGTTATCACTCATCAGTGGTTTATCCATGGATTCACGAATGGAATTTACAATATCACTATGTTGTTTCTTATACTTATCAGAGCACCATATCATAAAGGGAATCTCGTAGAAATAAGGGATATCTGACACTCTTCCTACACAATCTCCAATGTCAAATACGTTTTCCCCATGATCCGACAAATAAACCAAAACCGAAGACTGATCACGAAAAATAGATATAATCTGAGCTATCACTGAGTCATTATATAGTGTACAATTATCATAATGGGCTATTTCTTGCTTCTTTTCATCAGTCATCCATGCTTCTGTTCGTTTAATACTATCCGCCGTGAACCTCTGAAATTCTGCAATCTGTGGATAATGGTCTTCCGCTCTGAGATGTTGTCCTTGCAAATGAAACATCATCAAATGATGCATACCTTCATGATGTTCTGACCAATACTTAGAGAAGTTATCAACCAACTCACCATCATACAAAGAAACATATGGGTGTTGAGCATCATACGATAGTTCGGAAATCACAGGGCTATGTAGATAAGCATTCAGTGTAAAATCAAACGGATATTTCGCCTGCGAATCATCCTGGTTGTCCCAGAATAACACTTCATACCCTACCTGATGGAAAATGGCAGGAAAGAAAGGATAGTCATACCACTTCTCACCATTGCCTACACTATTGGTACTAAAAATGTTTCTAAGCGCTTCCAATGTATGCATATTGGGTGACAATACATCATTGAATACAAATAAATTACCTTTTTGCTGCTCTTTCTTAAGCCGTGGATTTGTCTGATATGTATACCCATAAAGACTACTATGCGATTTACTATAGGACTCACCTATTACCAAAATAATAGTTGTAGAATCATTAACCCATATAAGCCCTCGTTTCTCATTCTTCAACTTAATGGTGTTTAGTTCGGCAGACTTAAGAGCTTCTCCTGTAGCCTTAATCTCGCAAAAACAATATATCAGATTAGTAACTCGATCTGCATTCTGCAAATAACTTTTATTCCAACTATCGGTTTCTTCAATGTTTTTAGAATTAAACAACTCAATATAACACTTAAAAGAGAATAGACCACATACAAAGGCCAACAGCAGAAAAGCCCCCATGAAAGATTTACTATTTGAAGGAAGAGTATCTAGCCTCTTAGAAATCCATGTTCTTGCTTTTTCAGCCAACACACAAGCAATCGCTAAAACCAAAGCAACAATTCCTGTAATTAACCCAGCTTCTGTCCACAGGTAATCATCTATAAAGCTTTTAATTTCATGCTTATTCGTTTCTAATATAAGCATGATTGAGACAGGATTTAAAAGTGTGTCATGGAAGCAAACATAATGATAGATATCGATAATAATTAGAAGAATGGCAAAGAAATAAAAGATTACTTTTAAAAACCTGCTCCTAGTGTAATATACAACAGTAGTCAATATATAAGAGAATACTGCAGTTATTAGCAGAAAGCGCAAAGTATTGAAGCCCGTATCCGCCCAACTTGTTGGATTGAGAATAAACTGATAAATTGCCCAATAGTCAAGCAACAATATCAACATCAAAAACAATGGGAGTTCTGCGAATACAGGATTGGCGACCCGCCTTAAGATCTCTCTCAGCATTAAGGATTATGATGTGGTTTTACGTAATCAACATACACAAGGTCAACCTCCCTGCCAGCATACTTCTCAAGATACTCTCCTTCATGTAATTTTTGGTATTGTTCATCATAAAGAGAATAAACTGCTATTTGTTGAGCTCCTAAACGTTTATATATACGATAAACGTACTTGCTCACATAGGTATTGGTAACGATTCGGGGGATACTTTTACCATATCTTATAGAGTTGATGATATACAAATATAGCCCTCTCACATTCAATGCCATAATGGAGAACATTGGAGTATACCCATCATGTTCTAATTGCACGTAATCATCTAATGTAAATGCCTCCACAATAACCTTATCTCGATTCTTCTTGAAATATCTATTTAAAATCTTAGGATCAGAAATCTTATCTGTTACAAAATAAAAAGGCCGTTCTTCCCATATTTTGATTGCATCATTGAGCGTCATCGGTTTATATTTCCCACAAAATTGATGACTGAGAAAGGACTTTGTGTCTAAAACTTCACAATCAGTAGATGTCATCTTCCTGTAGTCATCAAGACTATGTAAACACACGACATTACTATCTGTAGTTTCATATAAATCCAATTCAACATATCGGAACCCATTATCTAAAGCATTTATTAATGCTTCTTTGCTATTTGTGTAGGTATGACCATCAATAGTCCCTCCGGCATGAGCAATCAAGTGATTAGGACTTAAAGCATTAATATCCTCAACAGATTTCTCCAATGGTCTTGTCAACCACAGCAAGGCAATGATTAGCAACACACATGAAATCAGAATAATTACAGAAATCCACTTTAATCCACGTTTTGTCATACTAGCAAAACCTTCTTCTTATATCATCTTTTAAAGTATCCTTTAAAGAAATCAATCGCTTTATCCTTCTCAAACCAAACCAAGATGGTATAAATTGCAAAGTATGAGATAAATGACAATGCAAAACGCAGATAAAGCTGATCAACTAAGAAACTAATCAGGAAACACAGAAAGATAGGAATCAAGGCATTCAAGACAACCTGTCCTACCTCCTGCCCTTGTTCAAAAAGCGTAATACCTACAAACCGCCAAACGAAATAGGAACTAACTAAGATATTCAGTAATGCATAAATCAAAAGTCCCCACACCATCACCATCAGACCATACTGGAAAGTTAGCAAAAGTATCAGAATTCCCAATATTTTTTTTATCAACTCACAGATAAACAATATCTGAGTGCGTCCTATTGCTTTAAACAAATTTGTATGCAGATTAGCCACAACATACGCCATACTGGATATGCACATCACTTGCATCAGAGGTGCCATCTCCAACCATCTATCAGTCAACAGAATGCGAATAATATCCTCAGCTTTTATTAATAAAAAGATGTTGATTGGCACAACAATAAAAGCAGAAGCATGCAAGATGCGCAGCGCCGCGACTTTCAACTGTTCCAAATCATCTTGAACTCTCGACAAGATTGGATACAGAGCCCGCATGCTCATATCACTCAAACTATATGCTACATAACAAGAATAATTCTCTGCTCGATTATATAAACCAAGTTGTCGTGCATCATATCGTTTACCAATGACTAGAGAATAGAGATTATTATATATCGAATGCACTAAGGCCGTTAATAACATTGGCAAACCAAAGGTTATTAACTGTCGGAACGACTCCATTGAGAATTGAAGACTTGGCCACCAACGGGTATAGATATAATATGCCACGGCCATTAAACCTGCAGCTAACAATGTTTGACCAACTAAGGCCCAATAGGCATAACCATGATAGGCCATCATAACGGCCACGAATCCTGCAAAAAATTGAATGGTGGTAGAGGCTAAAGCCAACTCCTTAAACCGCAGTTGTCTTTGTAATAAAGAACGTGGCACAATACCAACCGCATTAATCATCAACACCAACGCCGATATACGGATTATTTTTCCCAAATTAGGGGTATGATAAAAATCCTCTATGATCGGTGCTGCCAAGAACAATAGCACATACAATGCTACGCTAATAGACATAGAATAAATAAAAGCGGAATTCGCATCCGCTTTCGTACACTCTTTTTTCTGAATCAGAGCTCCCTCCAGTCCACAGTCAATAAAAGCATTAGAGATGGCAAAGAAGACCCCTTGCATGGCAATCACTCCGAAATCATAGGGATTAAGTAGGCGTGCCAACAAGACCCCCACTCCAAACTGAATGCCAAACACAACAAATTGCTGGACACCACTCCACAACAAGCTTTTATGTGCTTCGCCTTTCATTTCTTAAATATGAGACAGCCGGTAATTATCATACAAATACTTCAGGACTCCTAATGGGAACAGCAGAGCTGTAAGAGGCCTATTTGCAGCATAACGAAACATTCCCCAATCACCAATTCTCAGTGAAAGAGCGACATAACAAATGACACTTTTAAGATACCCTTTTTTCTTTAATCTCACACATTGGTTATGATATGCCCTAAATCCCTGAGGATTGTTAAACAGCAATTTCATATAATTATGAGAATAGCCATCCTCATGATAATCGCAATGCTGGACATAATAAGGGAATAACATAAAATTATATTTCCGATCAATCTGGTCATAAATATACACATCTGTTACGAACTTCTCGCCAATAAAAGAAGGAAATAGGTATTGTTTTAACACTTCACGTCTAAAGACCAAAGCAGCCTCCCCTTTAAAGCCTTTTTCGTCCAGCCCTGACAAATGGGCAATTTTCATTCCTTCTGGAAAGGCCATTCGTTTCTGTCCTATCTCCTTGAAAGCGATAATACCGCAAATTTCTTCACTATATTTTTTGCTATGATTATCCCAAAAAGAGATAATATCCCTAACAACTTGGGGAGAACATAGATGATCGTCAGAATCTACACACATAAACAATTCTGTCTTAGATTCTCGAACTGCCCGATTATGTGCCATCATCTTACCAGAATTATTCTGATATAAGTATCGAATATCAACAATCTCCTCCTGTTTCCATCCCTCAACCAGTTCTTTTGTATGATCAGTTGAACCATCATCAACAATCAACCACTCAAAATCTTGACAGGTCTGCTCACATAGACTATCATACAATTTTGGTAAAATATATGCTCTATTATATGTCGGAGTAAAGATTGTCAGTCGCCTCATATCACCCAATAATCATTTCTAGCAATCTACTTTTAATATCAATTGGAATAAATGGGAACATACCTCCAGGTCTTGCATTATGTAGACATAATGGCAGACTAATAAGTACAATAAAATAAAACCATTGGCTACAAAGCAAGGGATTCTTTTCAATTATTCTTTGTATATAAACTGAGACGCTATCAATAAATGAAGGAACATTTATTCTTTCAGGAAACAAGTAACACAAGAAACATGTTGTTATGCAGCAATATGGGACAGATCGGAACCAATCATTTGCAATAAGCCCTAACATTGGCAACACCGAAATCAACTGAATGATAAATATATTGCTCATCTGTACTCGGCTTTTACTCAAAGAAAGGTCATTATGTCTGATTGTATTCATCCTTGTAAACAAATAATATAATGCTGTTAACAGATAAATATTAAACGGCCATATAGGTATATTTCCACAAAAGAAAGAACGCCAGGTTATATCAAAAGCTAAATGCTGATTATATGTCGCAGAATATGTCAAGCATTTGACAGCAATGCCAAGTTTAGGAAGGCCGTCAGCAAAAGAGAAGGTTTGAAAGCATGGTATCCAAGACTGCCAAATTAAGGCTGGCTTAGCCTCATCTCCATGCCACACAATAATGGCAACTAATGAAATAGTCACCGGCCACCACAATAGAACAACTTTTTTTATTCCATTTATCAACGATGATTTGTTTATAACGAAAGAATGTAGAATCAGAAAAGGGAAAATTGGGAATAGCATTCCTTCATGAAGCAAAAGTATTACTATTGAAAATAACCATACATATACTATACTACCCCCAATTAGATATTTTTTATATTGTATAAATAGCCCAAAAGACAACAGCAACATTAAACAATCACGGCGAGAGTCAAGGACACCCATCCCTAAACCATATAGACGATAATATAGAAACATAGGGAACAATAATAGCCATATAGGCCAGTTCATTCTCCGAAAAAGTATTATACACAATGATGTAAGCCCGACTAAACAAACTACATTAATCCCAATAATCAAATAAGGTACAGGATAAGGATGGATCTGATACAATCTATATAATATCTCACCAGCTAGTCCACGTCTGACGAATCCTCCTTGATAATTAATAAGCCATTCACTTATACCCCATGACTCATATAGCGATAAGTCGCCAAACAAATCTGGGAAATATAATATATCAAGATAGAACTGCCTCAAAAGAACAACAACTATAATGAGACAAATTATCTTTAGAACTAATCCAGGAAGCAACTCTTTTCTCATTTTTTCTCTGCAATAACAAGAACACTACTTCCAAGTAGAAGTCTTATATTTCTCCTAAGAAAAAGCATTTCTACCCCCTCAAAGCATTTCAAAACAAAACTTACGATACCATTCCTTTTTTTATGTTGATAAGCTTCTCTTCTAGCATTCTCTTCAAAACTTAACTCTTCTGAACGCTTGGATATCTTCAACTTCTCCATCATAACTCTTACGAGCCATATAGGAAAATATAAGAAAGAAAAGAAATAATTTGAATACAAGACACGATACCCATTAGACTCAAGCTGGTTACACAAATCTTTTCTATTATACCTCCTAAAATGTCCAAGTTTCACATCCTCACTACTCCACAACGACATAAACGCAGGAACCGTCAGGATAATCTTTCCGCCTTTGGGCATTTTATCATAGATAGAAGACAAGAAAAGATTATCATCCTCCACATGTTCAAGAACATCAAGACAAGTACATTGACAAATATCGAAATCAATATCTTCTATAGAACCGTTAATACAACAAGATACACCTCGTCTCTTAGCATTAATACAGGCCTCATAAGCTGGTTCAATGAGAGCCATATCATAACCATCCTTCGTTAACCTGCCTGCTATATAGCCATTTCCCCCTCCTATATCATAGGTTCTTAAGTCTTTCTTAAAGAATCTGTCAGAAAAGTATCGAATGACTTCATATTTGTACGAGAACCACCATGAGTTATCTTCAACGTCAAAATACTTATCTTGCAGTTCTGCTGAGAATTGGGTTTCTATTGTAGATTTTGTATTTCCGTTCAAAAAAATACCATTTATATCTTTTATCAATTTCATCAACTATATACGTTGTCAATTATATTCTCTTACTACATAATTAGGTCTATTTCTAGTCTCATTATATATCTTTGCAATGTATTCTCCTATTATTCCTAAGAATAGAAGATTCGCCCCTCCCATAAACAGCATTACTACTATCAACGTTGGGAAGCCTTTTACAGGATCACCAACAAACAACGTTCGTATAAGAAAGAAACACATGTAGAGAAAAGCAAAGAGTGAAATTGTTAATCCCACAATTGTTGACAATCTCAATGGTATCGTTGTAAATGAAACAATTCCGTCAATTGCTAAATTAAATAAGGTTCCAAACCTCATTGAACTTTTTCCAAACATTCGATTATTTCTCTCAAAAGTAATTTCCTGTTTCTTAAAACCTATCCAACAATACATGCCTTTTGTGTAACGCTCATGTTCACGCATTTTTTTCAATGCATCAATACATTTGCGATCTAAAAGTCTGAAATCACCAACATTCTCTAGAATATCTAATTTGGAAACCTTCTGTAGTAGCGAATAAAACAATAATGAAAGTTTTCTTCGTAACCAACTTTCTTTTCCTCTGTCAAGACGACGAGCATAAACGTCCTCAACACCTTGCTCCCATAATGCAATCATATTAGGGATCAGTGTAGGAGGATCTTGGAGATCTGCGTCAATAATGACAACACAATCGCCGGTAGCATAATCAAAGCCAGCAAGCATCGCATTTTCTTTACCAAAATTACGTGACAAATCTATATATAAAATACGAGGGTCATATTCTTTATATTGCTTAATGACGCTAAGAGTATCATCAATACTTCCATCATTGACAAATAAGAATTCCCATTCATAATTACCCAGAGAATCTACCAACTCTATCAAAGTCTCATAAAGAAACGGCAGTGATTCCTGTTCATTGTAACACGGAATTAATATTGTAATCTTCCTCATTTCTGCAACTTTCTGGGATATCAATATACTTAAGACTCCAAAATCTCATCATAATAGTCCATCAGGCACTTCCTGACAAAGCCTTGTTCAAAACGGGATGCAATCATCTTCCTGGCATTTGCAGCCATTCGTTCTCGTGCAGGCTTATTTCGAATCATATCTAACATGGCTTTATATAAAGCATCCGCATCCTTCGGAGGAATGATAACACCATTCTCTCCCTGAACGATAATCTCACGTGAGCCGTTAATATCTGTCACGATGCTTGGTAAGCCCATAGCACCCGCTTCTATCACCGTATTAGGGAACCCTTCCCGATAACTGGGGAACACGAAACAATCAGCAGCGGCATAACAAGCCAACATATCATCTCCATATTTGGATCCAAGATATTCGACAGCCGGGTTATTCTCTATGATATCCTTAGATGACTGCGATATCGGATCCAAATCGTTTTCATAGGGGCCAATCAGTAACAATCTGACAGGCGCGATACCAGATAGCATTTCCATCGCCTGACACAATTCGTCGATTCCCTTATCCTTCACAATTCGACCAACAAAGACAAATGTAAAGACATCATTCTTTCTAATTTCACCTGCCAATTCCATAACCTCAGGCCTTCGGTCAAACCTTACCATATCAATACCTCGAACATTTCCATAGCCCAGCACTTTCATCAGCTTCTTCGTAATCCCATTATTCAGAAGATCATTCTTCACACCTTCTCCCTCTGGAATCACATGGGTCGCACAAGTGCAGGTGAGACGATCTGTCAGCATCAGAATTTTCCGCTTGAGTCCCGTCGTAGTCGGAAAAACAAGCCCAGTAAAAGTATGAACCCTCACAGGTACTCTTGTCATCCAGGCAGCTATCATGCATAACAATCCTGCTTTGGGTGTCATCGAATGCACCATTGCAGGTTTCTCCCTCATAAATACATAGATCAATCGGCACAATGAGACAAAATCATGTCCCAAAGAAATATGACGTTCCATCGGAACACGAATGCCTCGAGCACCATATTCCTCCTCTGCCTCATCCAATTCATGTCCTGGCGAAGACAACAACACTACCTCATACCGCTTTTGCAGTTCAGGCAACATCCCCGTCACAAATATCACCGACATCGGGACCGTACAGACACGGATGATCTTAGGTTTATTCATATAATTAATATAGAACTTCTAAATACATAAAAATCGTTAGGGCTTATAACTATCATAATTTATGGAATTTAAAACAATGCGAATTTTGTTCTTATTATATTTCTTGTTCACGACACTTCGTGATGGTTCAAAACTTGAGGTTTGAATCCCTGCCAGATCTAATAACAGGTGAGAAACATCATCTGTTGTTATAGGTGTATGCAGTAAATCTGGCAGTTTAGCAACAATTTCCGGCTGGCTATATGAAGGTGAAGTCCATATCAACAAAGGTACCCGGATCTGATAATTCAGATTAGCAGAACGCTCTGCATTTCCATGCCCCATAAAATCGCTAAGGTCATAAATCTCTTCTCCATGATCCGACAAATACACTATGCAGCAGTTTTTATCCTCAAAACGACATATTATCTCATCAAGGACTTTATCTACATAACGTGTAGCATTATCATAATGTGCTATTACCTCGCGTTGTTCTTCTGTCCACCTATCCTTATCATAATCATCAGGATGATAATATTTATAATCAGGGGGGTATCTTTCACTATATGTATAATGTTGTCCCCATAGGTGTATGATATAAAGCGCAGGTGAATCTATTAAATGTATTTTATTGATCATATCCATGTCGTACTGGTATCGTTCCGTATTACGCTCATCAAACAATATACTGGATAGCTCTGCATCAGATAAGAAATTTACTCCCTCTCCAACAAAATATTGATTATCATACATAAATGTTTTATATCCTGCTGCCTTAAAACAAGCAGGGAACAGAGGCGTTTCCTCAAATCCTACACCTAAGGAATCAAGTGAGAAAATAGATAGCATAGCCTTATGTGTACCACATGAAGACGATACGACATTATCAAAGACATAAAGAGTACTATCATTGACTCTTTTCTGTAAACAAGGCATAGTCTGTTTCTCATATCCATACAAAGAAGAATGATACACATTATGTGACTCACCTATTATTAAAACTACAGTCGGGGTATTAGCTAATGTACACTCAGCCTTAGTATTATTACATACATCTTGTAGTTTCACAACCTGCTGCATACGTTGATTCAAAATATAGAAAGCATATCCGACACGTGTCGTTGTTTGGAACTGAGGAATAGACATTCCATCATGATACACCACAAAATTATAGATACATGCGACAGAAATGCCCCCCCCAATTAGTACACAACACAACATTATATTTCTCATAACGTTAAAACGAGAAAAATACAAAGAAACTTTATGGATTACATAATTGAGGATTAGTATGAGAAACACCCAAAGAGCAACCGACGAAAAGGGTAAATATGTACCAATGAAGTTCTTGATTTCAATATAGTTTGTTTCAGCCAGAATGTCAATGGCATCTTGTCCAAGAGCCATATGAAAATGAATATTTAAGAAATAATCTGAAATAATAAGCAAATTATGTATTATGACAACAAGTGAAAGCCATATTATCTGCAACCATCTCATGCGAACTAACATGTAAATGGCAACTTCAATATAGGCTATTAGTGCAGCCAACATGACCATACAAAAAATGCTTTTCCAATCATTCAAATAAACATGTATTCCAAAATTTGAAATAAAGTTTAAAAGAAAGAGATAGAGGAATTGTGGTTTCTTAATTGGAACAAGTAGCAGTCTCATTGCACGTTATCTTTATATAAACTGAGGCAACATTCACATCTGGTTATATACCATTGAATACGAATCTACCATATTCTTGATATCAAATTGCTGGGCACGTTCATAACACTGGGCTGCAATATGGTCATAATATATACGATCTTCAGCTAAATACTTGATTTCATTAGCCAATGTTCCATCAGCACCATGAGGGAACAATATGCCATACCCTTTTGTTACCTCTCTAAGCCCATTCACATCACTAGCAACAAACGGTTTACCAACTGACATTCCTTCAATATTCGACAGAGACAAACCCTCCCAATGGGATGACATAACCACCACATCAGCAGACTTCAAAATAGACGGGACATCCATACGTACACCAAGTAATTTGACTTGATTTTCTATATGTTCGTCTCTAATACACTGCTCAATAACCTGTCTTCTTTCGCCATCACCTACCAGCCACAGCTCATACTTTTCATCTTGCAGTCTTGATATTGCACGAATTACAGTTTCCTGATCTTTTGCATCACGGAAACCAGCAACCATCACAATCACAAACCGCTTTTCATCACTACCAACACTTTTCCTGTCTAGAGGCAAAGCATGATAAAAACGAGCAACATCAATCCCGTTATTGATAGTACAGATATTACATGGTGTATTAGGTTTAATTTCCAAATAATCTTTTAAGACCTTCTCTGCAATCTCAGAAATACAGATCACAGAATCATACCTACCATACATCCATTTGTCACCAAATCTCAAGATAGGATAATCCCGTCTTCTTGTATTGGTACTATGTTCAGTCGTAACCAGTCTCTTCTTACATACGATATTTGCAATTGCTGCAAATAATTGGGGAGCCGTATTATGCGTATGAACAATATCATAATACCGCATGATACGCCACAACTTATAAATCTTTATTGGATTATAATATTGCTCATCATACGACAAATTAAACACCTTACATCCACACATCTGCAATTGCTGTTTAAATGGCGTATCTTTTCCATTAAACAAACACACATCCACCTCCAGCTCCTTTTGTCGCAGCCTCGGGACAATATCAACAATCAGTTTTTCTGCGCCGCCCGTCTGAAGAGAGGTAATCACTTGAAGAATCTTCATGACTATTGTTTAAGAATAATCATCCACAGAAAAGACGATATACTTATCAGTTGGAGAACTATCTTGGGTGATAATCTGACCGGGATTACCAATTACAATGCTATTATCAGGAACATCAAAATTTACAAATGCACCAGGTGCAATTAATACATTATTTCCAATTTTAACATTACCTATTATTATTGAGTTGCGCCCCATGAACACATTATCACCAATGACAGGCACACCTTTCTTCTTCCCCTGAGCATTACCTATCAAAGTTCCTGCACCTATACAGAAGTTCTTTCCAATCACCGCTTCTGGATTAACTATAATAGAACCAAAATGTCCTATATATAGTCCTTCACCAATCATTGTTGATGGAGGTATTTGAATATGGGTAATATAAGACGTCAATCGTAACAAAACTAAGTATAAGATATTAAAACGACTCGTTTGGCATTTCCTATAAAAGAAGGTATACGTATAACCTGGCACAAAGAAAAAATACTTGAGCTTTATTAACCAGCGATGGCAGTTTGAGCCTTCATAGCGCCAGAGATCTTTTAGCAACACGTCTTTCATGAAAATACTATTTATACAATTTACCCAACTTAACCTTGTAAAAGTTAATAAAATAAAGAATGATTCCTGGGATAATAGCCAGACACGTCAACCATTTCATCGGCGACTCCTGAAGAAACTTACCATTTCTACAACGAATGGAGTGAGATATATAATGAATATTATCCATATACTTCCGTTTCCAAGAAAGTGTGCGCTGCATATCAAACTTTCTTAAAAAAGCAAATCCCTTTGGATTATTCCAGTATTGTCGCCACATTCCTCTACTTGATCCATCATCTTGATAATCTACTATCACATACACATCATTAGATACAAGAAGCGGCATCAGCTCATCGATCATATGATACTTATAAACCAACCCAACATATCTTTCACCTTCAAACAAAGGATATTCAGGCACACTACAAATAATAGACGTACGATAAACTAATTTCTTATCACCAGTACCTTTCAGGTCTTCATAATATTCTCTCAATGTTGTTTCCTTCAAACCCATAGGGAATCTATCTCCAATCACCACCCCATTTTCTGTTGCATCAAGACCGACAATTCCAGCGACTTGATCCGATCCATACTGTTTCCAAAAGCCAACAATTTTTTCTACCGCATCATCAGGCATCCAATCATCAGAATCAATACAGGTATTCAGTTCCGTTTGTATATTCTTATAGGCCGTATTATGCGCTCCATGCATTCCTTGATTTTCTTGATAGATATAGCGGATAGGGATCTTGTTATCTGCAATCCATCCCTCCACTACTTGCCGGGTATTATCGGTTGACCCATCATCAATAATCAGCCATTCGAAGTCTTTGCACGTCTGACGACAAAGACTTTTGTATGTCCGTCCTATCGTATGTGCCCGATTATATGCAGGTGTAAAAATCGTCAAAGTTTTATCCATATCAAAACATTCCACGTAATAAAAATGTAGTAAGTGCGAAATGAGTCAGTAATATCCAAGCTGTTTTCTTGCTATGTTGCGATTTAAACACAGGAAAATTCAAAAGAGGATAAGCTAATACGATTGGGTATATAAACCAAGATAAATAAGCAAAACGGTTTGAGAACAGGGTTCTAATAAGAACGACCCAAATGGCATTTGCATACATATAGGTTCCCAAAAGCATGAGATAAGTATTATTATAAACTTTACGTTTGAAAATAACATACCAACCTAACAATATAGGCATAAAACTGTAAAGAAGAAAATCCCACCGAAAACGACTTTCAATTTCAAATCCCCAAGAGTCTGCTACATCTGCACCGCTTTGTAGATTCTGAGCAAGACGATCATCAAAGCCAAATAATGTGAGTAGATTTGACAAATAGCCCCCAATAGCTAAACTAAGTATAATTGAACCGACCCATGCCATATACATATATTTCGGCTTCTTAACAAAATATGCGAACAACATACATACAACTGGTAAAGCTGCAGATTTATGGCAACCAATCGCAACAAATGACAATATTGCCGGCCAAAATTTATCCCCCTTACAAAATCTTGCCAATGCAAGAATCAAAAAACTACATGCCACACCATTTCGTAGGCCATTTACAGAATAACCATAAAATGAAAAAGCACCGATACAGAACAGCATTAAAGTAGCCCCATGTTTATAGTCCAACCTCCGACAGCCCCAAAACATCATGATAATGTAAAAGTACATCACGATTAAGAAAAAGAAATTCACGCTCATCACCTTAGAACAAAGGAACATCACCGAATAAAACACCCAATCACTGCCAGCACTTTGAGATGCATCAACAGAACCATCTTGATGAATGTACAAGCTAGATAGACCATACTCTTGCATAACTCTATATCTCGCATTATACATTACAGTATCCCCAAATAGATCCGACACTGGCCTGAGGCCAAAAAAAAGGATAAAAAATGTACAGAATAACACAATTGAGTTATAGTTGTCTTTTGTATAAATAACTGCATAATTTTGCTTAGATTGGAATCTATTAAACACGGACACTGTCATAAGCAAAACAATAAACCAATAGACAAAGAAATAATAGGGTGCAAATTCTAACATATTTAATTCTTATGTATAAAGTTGTCAATTCAACATACACTTTAATCTAACCAGAAATCTTTTCAACCAGATTATAATGAAACGTAACGAATAACGATCCATCCAAGTAGCAGAATACCAATGGATACTATGTGTATCTGGAGTCATGGACAGTTTCCCTGTAATTCCATTATATGGATTAAAGAAACGCTGAGGGTATATAGTGACACCACAAACCGACTGCACCTGACCATAGTCTTTTAATCCATTCTTAATAAACAATTCTGTCACCATAGGGATCATGGTGTAACTATTTCTTTTCCCATCCGTCCCGTAATAATCCATTTCTGCAAATCTATTGAGTATTTCTTGGTAAACGGGAAGCCCAGCCTCAGCTCCAAGACCTAATCCTGGATTTATGGCAATTTTTGTTCCTTTTATTGTGCCATCAATCTCCAAGCCCATAAAAGCACCTTTCGTCGCTATAACATCGAAAGATTTTATCACTTCTACATCCGTATCAAAATATAATCCTCCCTCGTGATACAAAATCCAGAAACGAGCATAGTCACTTACAAAGGCATATTTTTTTGCTTCGTATGCTTGTTGGGTATAGGGTATTATATTCACATCAAAATTATCCTCATTCCACTCTTTAATCTCATAGTCAGGAAAAAAATTCCGCCAACTTGCAATACACTTCTGTGCAGAAGCAGGCAACGATTTCCTGCCAAACCAACAATAATGTATGATCTTAGGTATCATCTTTTCTGTCTAAAACCGATAATATATTCCGCTCCTGGTAAATAACTTATCAACCATGTCACTCCCAGACTTGCAATAAAGGTCAATAGAGTAACCGCCAAGATCTGTATAGCTCCCAAGTTATATAACCATGTCCATTTCCAGATAATGGAACGCATGATAAAGATATGAACAAGATAAATACTAAAACAAGAATTACTAACCAATACTATTAAGCGATGCAATTGAGATATATCATTATATATCATATCAACCCGTTTTATTATCATGAACCAAGCCACACTCATCATAGCAACCAATAAACTCAAATACCAAAACGAATCATAAAAGTGTACTGGTATTTGAAGGATCTTCAAAATAGTAGCAACAGATAAAGGGATCAACAAAAGAAGAATACTCTTCCAAATAGGAAATGCCTTCACATAAGTCCTCAAATAATAACCCAACAGAAAATAGCCGACATAGCCTCCAAAATAATATAAAATACCAGTATGGCCTTCATTCACACCTATAAAATCACGAATATAGGGATAACACATCGTAATAGCCCACAAAAACAGATAGAATTTCAACTCTCTCTTGTCTGTCTGCTTCAACCATGGAGATAGAATAGGCGCTAATAGATAAAGCCCAGCAAGCATATACATAAACCATAGAATACCATATTGATGAGAGAATGGTATTGACAATAGTACACGTAGAATATTTATTCCTTCAAATCCATAATCATACCCATAAACAAGCATATAGAATAAAGTCCAGAATAAGGTTGGAAAGGCAATCTTACTTATCCGTTTCTTAAGAAATAGACTTGTTGTCATATTAATAGGCAGCAGTAATGCACCACTCACCATTACGAACAACCCTATACCTGGAGCTGTTAGTAGACTATCTGCTGATAAAATAAAACTGCTTAAGCCCGTGTTCGGAATAGGTGCATGCATTGCAACAATCATCACACATGCCAGAATTCTGATAATATCAAGATAAAATATCCGACTTTTCATTTTAATAGCAAAGTTATCTTCTTAACTTCATCTTCATTCCCATAATCATGTGATTGCAGGTAATTTATAATCTGATGTTGAAGCCTCATATTCTCAATAAAATCGGCTATTCCCTTAGCACAACCAGCATTATCAATCGGAACGATAACTCCATCTACCCCATCATTAATCTGGCTCTTAGCTGTTGGATAATTCGTCACAACCACTGGCTTGCATAACATCTGTGCCTCACGAACTGTTACGGACTTTCCCTCATAGCGTGAAGGCTGGGCATAGATATCACAAGCCTTGATATAAGGATATGGATTCGCACGTTTACCTAAGATAATGACATAAGTCCCCATACCAGCCTCTATTATTTTCTGGCGAATTAATGATTCATTTCCAAAGCCGATAATATACCATCGCACATCAATTCCTTTTTCCAGAATCCGGCGACAGATATCGGGTACATTATCATAATTCTTAGCATCCGTAAAGCGCCCTACAGAAAGGATATTAATAACACCATTTTGTTTAGGCATCTCCACAGATGCATCCATCTCTTCTGCTCTTTTTCGAACAAATTCAGAAGAAAGGACATTCTCTATCTCCACAATTTTATCTTTCAACGAAGGGAACACTTGCAGGAATGTTTTCGTCACGTCAGGCGAAATGCTTACAATATAATCATACGCCCCCCAAACTGGCAATTCTGCTTCAGCATCAAACTCGACTTTTGTATAATCCGTGTGAATCCAACATGCCTTCTTCTTCGCCTTAACTTTGCTCAACACATAGTTATGCGGCTGTAAAAAGCTGATGGCCAAATCATATTCGCCATAAGTCTCTAACGAAGGCAAATAGGGACCAACTTCCTGAGCTACATATTGGAAAATGGAATGTTGTGGTCTCGAACAATTGGCAGGTTGGTATTTCATTGCTCTCCACTTCGCCTTCAACCGTCCCCACGCAACACCCAACTGCCCCTTATGTAGAGTTTCTGTAATTGGACTTTCAATGCATGCATATGCAGAAATCTCTGGCAGGCAATTTACTTCCTTCGGAATAAATCGCATCAATTCCCCTTGATGGCGATGAACAAACAAATCCACCTCATATTTAGAATAATCTAATGCCTGCAGTAATCCAATGAGGCTAATTTCAGCCCCACCTAACTCTAAATAATGCATGGAAATGAATAATCTCTTTCTCATTATGACCGCTTCCCCACACAAATTGGAATATATCTATTAATAAATAGTATTGTAGGAACCATCAGCAAAAGAGTCAAGACACAATTGCCAAATCCCAATACAAGATTCATATCACCGATAAGATTCATAGTGATAATTCTAAAAATAGTAAGATACATATCATGCATCCCAAATACAATGATAGAATGAATCCCAAAGTATGTAAATAAATACACTAATGGAAAATTTACAATCATCTTGCTAAGCATCAACAGCGCAATCGCTATTGCAACAAATCTCAAACAATCCAGGATTCCATTAGGGAGGTATAATCTAATATAAAGTAACAAACCGAATGCAAGAAGTGAAATAATCATGTACATTGAAGGATTATTAATCCTAATAAACTTAGTACAAAATACATACCCCACAACATAATAAATCAAGAAAGTGAAAGAGCGTCCTATCATAAAGGGGGTTGGAACATGATTCACATATTCAACTCCCATAATATATATTATTAACGCCACAATAAGAATATAAAAACGCTTTTTCAAAATCTGATCCATCAAATTTGTCATCAACTGCACCCAGAATAAAGCCCATATGAACCATAGGGGATAATTACAGGTATATCCATCTGTACCAGAATATAAACGAAAGACATCTAAGACGGAAAGAACTATTTCCCTACTTACGGTATGGAACTTGGCATAATTTGTTGCAAGCAAGAATACATAGTAGATCAAATAGAAAAAAGCGAATGGAATCAATAACGTGAAAAACTTCTTTTTAAAGAACGTTCTCCATGAACATGGACTAAATAATAAACCTGAAACGAAGAACAAAGTTGTATTATAATATGGATAATTCAGAAAATCAGGATGGTCTGTATGATACCATACTATAGACAACATACATAGTCCTCTCAGGGTATCTATATAATCTATTCTCTTTTTAACATCCACTTGTTTGCTCTTAATCAAACACATAACCTACTCATCCAACAACTGTTCTATGCGACGCATTGCATTATCTACACCAAACATATTTCCCCTTGTTAATGACAAGTTTCTAAAGTCATTTTGTTTTCTATGATCATCAAGAAACGCTTTTATTCCCTTGTATATGCCCTCCTTCGAATTTTCTACTAACATACCATAGTTCCCTCCTTGTAACAATTCATTAGGGCCAGAACAATTTGTACTAACAACAGGTATTCCTAACACCATGGCCTCAGCAATTACAAGACTAAAACCTTCAGCACGAGAAGAACAGACGAACAAGTCAGACTCACTCATTTTTTGATAAGGATTCTCACAAAAACCAGGAAGAGAAACATACGATTGCATGTCGTGTACCTCGACATAGTGTTCCAAAGCTTTACGTTCTGGTCCCTCTCCAAGAATCGTCAAGTAAATACGATACCCGTCATCATGCAGATTTTTTATAACCTTCAACAAACGGTCATACCCTTTTTGAATCACAAACCGTCCAACACTGATGAGTCGAATTATTCCATCATAATTCTTTCTCCTTTGTCCTACCTTACAGCGAATATCTGCAACATCTATCGGATTATAAATCGTTGTCAATTTATCCTTCAAATCATATAACTCACAAAATGAATGTTGGGCATATTGTGAAACACAAACTATTTTCTCATATACAGAATAAGTCCGACGTTCCTCTTCTAAACCTTTATATATACCCAATTCTATTGGCCAAGGATTATCCTTTAAATCCGTATGTACCCATGCCAACTTTTTCGATTTGGAATTTGCGTGTGCCAGCAATTTTGTCACAAAGCCCTCACAAAAGGCGACCTCCACATCATGACCTTTGGGGACAAACATCTTATAAACCCAATCGTTAGGTAAATATGAATATATCAGTTTATATTTAGTCCTATTCCATAATCGACTCAGAGAAGAACCATTGTAAGAGATAATAGGCTTATAATGTGTAATATACTTTTTTACGTCCTCACAATAGATTCCCTCATCAACAATAGGACATACCGTTACCTCATACTTCTCATAATCGAAATACTTCACAATCACAGAAAGCACCTTTTCTGCTCCACCTCCGGCTAGAGACTCAATGAGGAATAGTACCTTTTTTTTCATTCTTACCAATGGTCAATTAAGTTTTAGCATAATATAGCCAAAACGACCAAGTATTTTCTCAACGCCCCATCTTATACGCCAAGAAATCTTATAACTTAAAGTATAAATTTCCTTTTCCTGCTCTTGATCCCTCCAAGAGCCAATAGAAAGATGTGTGCAATATGAATTAATTGATGCCCCACCTTCTGCAAAGTACTCTGGAGGGAAAACCGTTAATACGCCATCTCTACATCGCTGCATAGATGGAGCCAAAGCACTGGGATTATATCCAAACAAACGGGCCATCTCACTATGTATGTAAGATGCATTCCGCATATCAAACCGTAGTTCATTTGCCAACGAATCATTGTTAGATATAATAAAATGGCGATCTTTATAATACGACAGGCACTGTTCAATATAAGAATTTTCCTTCTCTGCTCCAAAACAATAAGAAGTCAGATGATAGCTCGTTGTATGATAATTAATCTGCATACACCCTTCCCTTCCAATAAAAGCATGCTCAGTAAGTAAAGGTTCAAATGATCTCAGCACTTTTACATCAGTATCAACATATATTCCCCCATATTTTGCCAATGCCCATAATCTAATAACATCAGAAGCAAAAGCCCATTTCTTCACAGACAAAGCCTCTTTAACAAAGAGCATGTCGATTTCTCTAATCGCCTCGTCATCCCAAAGCATCAATTTGAAATCAGGCATTTTCTGTTTCCAACTGTCTATGCATGCCTGGATAGCAGGAGGTATAGGATTTCCTCCCAACCAAATATAGTGAATTATCTTAGGGATCATTTGTGTCTTCTAATCTTTTTAATATATCCTCTATCGTCATCCTATGTGAATGACGATTGGGATGCAGGGAGTTCCATATCAGCATCTTAAACAGGAGCCAGCCCTTAGTTATATACACCTTCTTAGCAGGATGCTTCAACATTTGATTATACCTATCCCATTCATCCTGCATCACGGCCGTAGCCAGTTCACGTTTCCAAGGGTTTTGTCCAGCATAGTGAACTATAGCAGGATTTTCAAGACACTCCTGCAGTTGAGTCCTATATGGTTCTTTATAGAATCTGTCTTTCATGAGAAAATAATCCATAACACCATATCTCAGAGGTAGAATAATTTTTGTATCTTTGCATAAGATATTGATGGTGTCCTGGTCTGGGAATTTAATGCGATCATTGTGTTCACGGGCATAAGATATCATCTTCTGCGCCAACTGATGTTTGCTCCAAAAATCAAGGTTCATCAGCAAAACACCAGAACACAAATATTGATCATTCATATCGTAGCCACACCGCTCGAATGTTTTTTGATTAAATGTTTCAGGATCCAAGCAACCTGCTACACTATAGTCACTCATCTCTGTCTTAAAAAGGCTCGTTAAGTCTCCGCACACGATAGTATCCGCATCCAAATACAATATCTTATGCACTTCCTTTGGCAGATAATTCGGAATTAACAAACGATACCATGCGTAAATTGGCCATGTATCTTTCAATCCACGTAGCGGTGTATCATCGACTAATATTATTTTCAGACTGGTATCTTGATCGTCTGCAACAACCTCCTCCAACAAATAACGATTTCTTTCTGACACCTTATCTGATAGTACATATATAGTCTTTTTGATACCACGATGATTCTCTATGATACTCTTTATGGTCACACAAATGTATGGCACATAACCATCGTTTACACAAAAGGCAAAAGAAAAGTCTTGTGAAATATCCATCAATCTGCTATTTTTACAAAGAATATCCTCAGACATTGTGTGATCTTCTGAAGGCAAAATGCTATAATAAGAGCTAAAACGAAAGCAATAAAGAGTTTAAGGAAATTATATAGATAAACGCCACAATTATTAGCCATTTCAAAAGCAAAACCATGTAAAAGATATATTTCCAAAGTTAAGCCACCTATCCATTCAATTCCTTTTATTATTCTATCGGGGCAAAATCGTCTTCCCCAATTAATCAACAATATAAGAAAAGGCATAGCCCCCATTACCAAGAGATATTTATATCCAACTCCAATGAAACCATTAATTTCATCTACAAATACAGTTACAATAACTGCAGCAAAAAGCGCCATTGCTGAGACAAAAGAAAATATGAATATGGATTTTACATCTTTGATACCAATATACATTCCAAAAACAAATACTGGAAGATGGGATACCGTTGCTTCAACATACCAACGATATGTATAATAGTAAGGTATCAAGAACTGATATACTTTATATAGATATAACAAAGTCAGGATTATTGTTAGCACCAAAAAAAGATACCCAGATTTTTTCGTCAAAGCAAACAAGAATGGAGCCACAACATAATAAACAATTATTGCCGTAATGTACCAATTGGTCATACTTGTCAGGTAAAACCAGATTGGGAATTGAAGGGTATCCATACTACCTCTTAGTCTGATAAACGCCAAGGAGATTATCCCAGTAATAAGGCAGGCTGGCAATAAGCGCCAACATCTATTTATATAGTACTTACGGGTAGTATTTTTCTCCAATGAATTCGCAATTCCCATTCCTGATATAAATAGGAAAAGGTCTGCGCCCCAATAGCCATAGCGGTGAAAGAAATCCCAAAGGAGACCTTCATTTTCAAAATTCTGGTGATATAAAACAACTAATATCATGGCTACTCCCATGATAATTGCCCTATTTCTACTAACAAGTTCTTTAAAAGAATTATCGAAACTACAGGTCATTATAACTATATCAGTAAATCTAGAAACTTATGAATGTCTTGTTGAAATTCCATATTTACACAATCAGAAGATTGCATATTCCATACTTCTTCTAAGCCAGAAGTAATATCTTCCGATTTCATTCCAACAACAAGAGAATTAGATCGATTTCTTAATTGTTCTTTGGCTCCAGTAAAGTCTGTTGCCACTATAGGGTTCCCAAAACAAAGGGCTTCAGCTAATGTAATACAAAAGCCCTCATGGCGCGATGGTTGCATATAGATATCACAATCACGCATATAGCCATAAGGATTTGTTTTCATACCTAGGAATACCACATATTCAGAGAGTCCCAGTTCGTTAACAACATTTTTACAGTTTTCCAAGTCAATTCCCTCACCAATAAAATACCATCGTAAATTAAAACCTTTATCCACCAACAGTTTCAAAGCATAAATTGCCTCCCGCTGTCCTTTTTCTGGTGATATACGCCCCACGGTTAATATCCGTTTCCCTTTGAAATCATCATTAAATGTTTCTCCAACTAATGCAAGATCCCTGATCTGACTGGGTAAAACTACATTATGGAACACTTCTGTCTTGTTCTTGAATTGCGGAAACGTTTGGTCAAAAATGGCTTTACCAGTCTCCGAGACGATAAAGATACGTTGATACTTCTGATATAATTTATTCATCATCCCTTTGTCTATGCCATACTTTGAAATATCAAAATGAATCCAATTACATTTAACCTTAGCTTTTACATGGTTACAAATATAATAATCCATCATTTGTGAGGGGCCTGCAAAACAAACTGCAAGATCATAAGTCTCGTTTGGATATACCACTTCATTTCTCATCATATAGCGATACGTCCAATAATGATCACCATTCATCTTGCGCTGGATATAAAGCAACAGATAGACAATTGCATCTATAATTCTTCCTTCTTTTGCAAAAGATTTAATATAATTCAATGGAGGATCATTGATAATTTGCCAATACTTATCATAGCAACAAACATCTTGGATCTTAACTTCAGTAGGCAAGGACTTTAAGAAGCCACCTCTATGATGTAGCAAGCCGACATGCACTTCCAACTGCTTTAGTGGCAATACGGATAAAACACCCAGCAAAGCCTTCTCTACACCACCAACATCCATAGAGTGGATAAGGAAGAATATCTTCTTCACTATTTACTCAAATTACAGATTTTACTCAGACAGATATATAGCATTCTTGCCAATGTCATGTAACCAGACAAACACATCAAATTAAAAAAACGATGATAGAAAGATGAACTACTAATCAAAGTTTTCCTATAAGGAGTAAATATCTCAAGAAACTCTTGCTGAGAATAGTAATTATTCGCAAAAGCAGTATAAGCCACCTCGGCCATATATCGTTTAGAGAACTCCTCGTCCCTTATGCAATGATATTGCAAAGACACTTCATCTTGCTGTCGATGTGTCAAGTACTTATCATAAATCGATTTCCTCTCTGCACACAAGAGATCACAATCTTGGTCAGAAGCCCCACCAGCGACAAAATCAGAAACAACGACATCTATATGTTTATACGACATTCCTCTTGACAAAAAGACATAAAACATTTCTGCCCAATCAGCTGTTATTTTCATAGTTTCATCAAAAGGATATGCTTCCAATATAGACCGGCGCATAAAAACACCCTGATGAAACAGGGAACTTACAAGAAAAAAATAAGTTGATATCTCTTGAGGATTCTTATTTAATTTGATAAACGAATAATCCTCATCAACCCTCCATTCATCCCCTGCGACAATGTCTGTACCATCTAAAAAAGGGATAACGTCTTTTATGACATGCGCATTATGTAATATATCTCCAGAATTTAAGAAAAGGCAATAATCTCCCTTCGCCTGAGCTACACCTTTGTTCATTGCATGGTAGATACCTCTATCAGGTTCAGAGCACCAATATGCCATCGCATCCTGATGCTGTTCAATCAATTCGCGGGAGCCATCAGAGCTTCCTCCATCAATTACAATCCACTCAAAACCTTTCATAGTTTGAGATATTACAGAATCAAGTGTCTTCTGTAGACCCAATTTATTATTATAATTAACTGAAATAATTGAGAGTTTCACTACAAAAATATAAAATAATATATATCAATTATGTTTATCTTCTTCGTATTTTTCTAGAAATGATTCTACATCAAAAAAGAATCTTTCAACATCACGTAGCCCTTCTTGACCGAAATCCCACCACTTTAAATTTAGCAGCCGTGTTCTAATATCTTCATTAAACCTATAATGGATAATACGAATAGGGACCCCAACAGCTACTGCATAGGGAGGAATATCTTTTGACACAACCGCACCTGCGCCTATTACTGCGCCATCACCAATATTCACACCATCTAATATCGTTACATTAGCACCTATAAAAACATCGTTACCAATTTTAATCGATTTACGTTCTGCTATTTTGTCAACAGAAGAAAGACTTACTCCATTTTGCTTTCTTGTCGAAAAAAACATTGGTGCTGTACTAATTCCATTGATTGGATGAATTCCCCATCCACATAGAAAATTAGGACCTATAGAACAAAATTTACCTATCTCTGTCATAGAAATTACAGAATTTCTTGCGACGTATGTATAATCACCAATCTTTACATTCGCAATCTGATATAATGGGGATAATCTTGCATGTTTACTTATTTCTGAATTGTGAACTTCGCTCAACAAATTATACTCATTCCCATGCCCATATAGATAATCCAAATAATAAATTCCAGGTATAAGACTAATTGCTGTTCTTTTTATAATATTCCTCAACAATTCTTTTACGCCAACCATTCCAATTATATCCTTATTAATCTGATTAAAAATATGAAAATATTAGAAAACTCCTTAGGTGATTGTATTTTGAGAATATACTCATCAAGGAATAATTCACCAATAGCAACCATTCTCTACATTTGATGCAGATGCAGGTATCAAAGCGCCTGTTGGACGGATCCAGTGCTCATTAAATAATTTAGGATAGTTATCGTATTCCACCTCCCATCTTCGGCCCTTAACGCCAAATAATATCTGCAAAACTCCCCCAAGATGAACTGATTTCTTTCCTATTTCCTTTACAAAGGATGCTAAGGGAAAGCCATAAGCCCCACATCCTAGAATACAGATATCAAAATCTTCCTTGACAATTTGTTCTTTCATATTATCTAACGCATCAAACCATGTCGAAAAACCGCAAGAATTGTCTCCACCTAAGCTCTGCACAGCTTGAATTGTTTTTAATTCAAATTCTGGCAGAATATTGTCATTAGAGAATAATAGCTCACGTCTTGTATATTGTTGTTCCATTAATGAAGCAAAAGGATGAACGACAAGAACCTTTTTCCCTTTTAACACTCTTGTCCAAGGATTTTCGCAGAAGAAAGGAACCATACATTCTAAAAAAACTTTCTTGCAGTCTTTATGATACTTCTCCATATAATATTCATTGTTTTGCCATGAACCCAACACATCAACATTTCTGGAACAATCAATCATTAACTCACAGAATTTCTCGACTAATTTCATATCAGAATTTGAAGGATAAGGGAAAAAACCAGAAAGGTTGCATAAACCAACGATATAGCCCTCATTCCACCACAAAAAGGGAATCCTTCCTCTGATATAGTCAATATACGACTTCTCTTTTATACCGATATAGTTAACTACGGCATTCAATTCGGTAGAACCATATCTAGCAATCATACAAGGAGCATTAGATTCCAGATATGAGTAAATAATATCATTACTTCTCTGCGGATCGTTTTCAACAGGTATACTTAACTTGGGTACAAAACTACCCATGAGCCTACAATAAGCTCTTCTTGTATAGGACAATAGTGTTAAATGATTCATATTATTTTGTATATAGTATATTTCTTTAAATATTCCAAGCACATTGAAAGAGGTATGCAGATGGCAAATATAGTTATAAGAGCTATAAAAGGATTATGTGAAACATAGACAAAATCCTTAAACCAAAATTCAGCTATAAAAGTATGAATCAAAAAAATATTCATACTATGTTTCCCTAGAAAGAGCAATGCTGGCTTTATTTTTTTCGGTACGTTCAAATATGTGTAAAGTCGAATCATTGCTAAAGTTATTAATATATCGATTAACAGAGGATATGAGTTTGAAAATCTATAAAACACAAATAATATAAAAACCAGGACTAATATCCCACCCATTTTTAGCCTGATAGACTTAGGCGACAAATAAAAAGATTGCTTCTGTTTCAGTTCTATAGTAGGAACAAGGCATATCCCCAAACAAAAAGCAATAGCATACCCCCGAATTGCACTTACATAAGGTACGGGAAGAAAAGTAAGTACAAAACTTAGGAGAACGATAGTTATTGAATCTTCTTTATTAAGCACATAAAAAAGTGGAAAGAAAAGATACAGCAATATTATGCAGGAATAAAACCACCACGTAGGATTATAGTTCATCGCGTCAAAAAAGACACCATTTATACCTAATAAATCAGTGAATAGGTGCCAAGGAGAGTGGTAAACTTTCTCAAATGTCATCCCAAAATAATAATAAGATATTGGCACAAAAATCAACCAAATAAACCAATAGTTAAAATATAACTTTTTAAAACGATGGAAATAAAAGCTACTGATACTACCCAAACTTCCTTTCGCTTGAGTTTGGGCCATTAAACCATAACCTGAAAGAAAAACAAAAATAGCCACACAAACTTTTGAGACCTTAGAAAGATCGCTAAAAAGGCCATGATTATAAATAATAAAATCATCATAAGAACCTGCATCCAAGTGATGGATAATCATCAATATTATAGCAACGCCCTTGAGGATATTGGTATCTTGAAGTGTAAGTTTTATATTGGACATGCCTTACATCATTGATCGTACAAAATCACAAAACAGATTTGCAGAAATCACGAAACTCCATAGAGAATCTTTCAATATTAAAGTTTTGAACGACAAATTCTGAACATCGTTTCTTTCGCAACAAACGTTCTTGAGGGTTCAGAGATAGTGCCCATTCAACCCCTTTTGCTATAGAATCTACATTCCAGTTATAATCCATAAGATAACCATAGTCTTCTATCTCATCAAAAGCCGCCCAAGGGGTTACGACTGGAATCAAGCCATATTGCATAGCGCATAAGACTGCACCTGGGACCCCTTCAGATCCTGAAGGATAAATAACAAAGTTACATTTTGAAACAATTCCAGCGAACTCTAAGCTATTAACATCCATAAAGCCATGCAGCTTTATATTAGGGGTTAAAATATTATTAAGCACTTCCATATAATCTTTTTCTATTAGCCCAATAATATGAAGAATAAAGTGCTGATGTTTGCTAAAATATTCAATTAAAAGAGGGACACCTTTCAGCATGTTCCCACTTGATGCCATATAAAAGAATTCATTCTCTTTTGCATCTTCTATCAATGGAACTCGAGTCACTTGTGTACTTTGGTGTATAAAGACAACCTTTTCATGTAAGTGGGAGGGAAGCGTCTGTAACGTAAATTTGGATCCTATTTGCAGAATCTTATTGGAGATTTCATATCCTTTAAGTACTGACAACGGATCATTGTCGTCAATATTCTGCAAACAATAATAGGGGATCTTCGACTGATATATCCTATTTACAGAATCCGTCATCTTTATCACCTGTTTATTATAGTGTTTCACATAAGCACCAGTATGATAAAGAACAACAACTGCTGAAGGATACTTCTCTGCGGCCTTTATGATATTGGGGGTATGTCCAAAAATCATTCTCACATTCTTAAGACATGGGATATTTTTCTTAGACATATAATCTTGAACATATACATTATAGCCTAAATCATTTAGGACCTTAACCATTGCCACCATTTCCCTCTGGTTTTGATGACTCGACAAGTTCTTTTTATAGAAAGGGGCTGTTATATATGATATATATACCCAGGGAGCATTCCTTGAGACCTTTGAAATATAATAATCCTTTATGCGTTTCTCTTTAATACCGAAACACGCCAAAATATCATAGATAATTGTCTTTATCTTTATAATTTTCGACACCATCTACAAATCATTTATCAACAATATGACTTTATGCCCTGCGGATATCATGTCCCCAGTAGAAATCAACCAGTTCCATTTGTCTCTTCGTTATTACAGGATCTTTAGAATTGAAAGCATCTTTGATTTCTCCATATTCCTTCATTCGAATTTGATGTCGCTTCTCATCTTCTCTCACACCTTCATTAATATGCTGATCATATATATAATGAGGTACACCCATTGCTATTGAATAACCAACATGCGTACCAACATTATTACTCATAGAAAAATCAGCCAATTCAAACAGATCTTTCTGCCGACTCAAGAACCAACGATCGGATCGTGTTCCAGAACAAACGATTTGATAACCTCTATCCTTATATATTTTATCTTTACCCAGACGAATATCCAACCAGAAGAGAGAAACAAGAACTGTATCAAAATCTTTTGACATAGACTCTATTTCTTGTAGGAAAATACCCATATCAAAATTGACTGGCTCTGACGGATCTGGATGAGAGGGGAATACAAGAAGGACACGACCTAACTTATTTTTAATTTTCTTTAGTGCTTCTTCAGATTTAAAATTATCCGCATAAAGAATATATGGGCCAATGAGAACAACCTGTTTATCAGTAGACCCTTTTAAACTTTTTAGTATTGCATTTTTTCTGTATTCACTATATGTATATATGGTGTTAACATTGGGCATATTATAATCATTGCCAACGTATTCACCAAAATAAACGCCATGTTCTATGACACAACATGGATCAAAATCTTTACCGACTGCTTTCTTTACTACCCATAGATTACCGTAGCACTCATTATTTCTGCCTTGACCCTCATAACTCTTTGTTTTAAACGGGAACTCATAGAAAGAGAGTGCCTTATAATGGAAATAGTCAATATGCCGATAAATGAGTGTTAATATACTATATGGAATATGAGTATAGATCTGATATAGAACAGCAGATAGCAAAGAAGTTATTCTCTTCCCAAATGACATTTTCATCCTTTTCATTCTCACATTAATACTGAGTTAGGATTATAAATTATTAAGAAACAAAGAATAAAAGATAACACAGTTTCCATTATATGACGCATAATAACTGCAATATAAATTCCCATCTATAAACAACAATCCAGGATAACCCTTACTCGTTCTGCCTCCATTCTCCTCCGCAAGTGCACTTATCCGAGACAATTTACCACCAACGGAAACATTAAATAAGGAAACATATGTTGCTATTTCTGTTACCTCCCTACCAGCAAGCACTAGCGAGTTTGAATACGGTAAAGAAATAAGTTCCGGACTTTCGATATGGGATTCCATTTTCTTCCATTGGAAATCTGTAAATGGATACTCTGCAACCCCCCAATATGATGGATCGCCTGCAGACCCATCCTTTCGCAAACAGACATACATGGTCCTGCCAACAAAACAAATATCTGCTTCTGTCAAGTTATAATCATCAATCTTGAATTCTGTGATGGTTTTCCAATCAATGCCATCCTCAGAAGTTAATAAGAAAGGATTCCCACCTTCAGTTGCATAAGCCACACTGTAATATCTTCCATCATACTTCCGAACTTTCCATAACCACGCAATATGGGGCAAATCGTGTTTTATTGTTTGGATTTTGCTCCCATAGCCATCCATAAGATCTACAAAGGCGGATCCTTTAAAATTTATCATTCCTTGTTCCATTGCTGCGTAACCCATATAGATTCGTAGATTGCCATTTGACTCTACAAAACAAGGATCTCTCAAATCCTTTTCCGGATCCTGTATATATGCATATGATTCCCATCTTCCGTTTGAATATCTAAGGACTCTTATACCTCCGAATTCTTCTTCAGAAGTTGCTCCATGACGTGAACCTTCCCTGAAAGCCACGTATTGTGTCCCTTTATACTCTGTCAGAGTCGTAAATGCCGCATAATTATTATTATCATATATCACATTATTTGAAATCATAGAGAATGAGTATTCTTTTGACTCTTTCGGCGAGAATCCGCCAAGATCCTCACTCTTACAGCTTTGGAAAGCAAAACAACAACAAATAGTGACAAAGACGACATTAAACTTATCCATATTTCTTATTTGAATTAAAATGTCCAATCTAATAACGTACTTAAGTAACCTCCTCTTGTGTCACCCCGTAGTGTGTAATCATCGTATATTTTAAGCATACAAACATCTTGGGGCGAATCAACATTCCACCCTCCAAAATTTTGGTTACTGGTAAAATTCAAATACACAGAATAATTCCCGACGCCCAAGGTTCGTTTTGGAATATAAATCTTAACTTCTGATTGGCCTATTGGCAATTTCTCCAATTTATTATTCTCAAAATCATTACTATCTGAGACCCACGCTATAGTTCCATCTTTTCGTGTAAACTGCAAATAGCCATAAATCCCCGGAATTCTTTTTTTTACATTGAAATACAATTTCAATACCATATTCTCATCACAGGAAAAGGTATTCTTAATATTTGAATTTAAGTCTTGAAGTTCAGCCTTATACATTTGGAAATCTTTATTATTATCAATAGGGACTTCCCACACCGAGCCCAAATCATCTTGACTACCCTGTATGTACAAATCGCATATCTCATTAACTTCACCAGAGGCCTTGATCTGACCATTCTCCAGCAAAACTCCATGTTGACAAAGGCTTCTGACACTCGCCATATTATGACTCACAAACAACACGGTTCGCCCTTCCCCTTTTGATACATCCTGCATCTTACCGATAGCCTTTTTCTGGAATTCTGCATCACCGACAGCTAAGACTTCATCAACAACGAGAATCTCTGGTTCCAAATGGGCTGCAATGGCAAAACCAAGACGGACAGTCATACCTGAAGAGTAACGTTTTACAGGTGTATCAATATAGCGTTCACAGCCTGAGAAATCTACAATCTCATCTAATTTACGAGTGATTTCAGCCTTAGTCATGCCCATGATGGCACCGTTCATATAGATATTCTCACGCCCCGTCATCTCGGGATGAAAACCAGTTCCAACTTCCAGCAGTGAGGCTATACGACCTCTTGCACGGATTTCTCCAACAGTCGGGGCCGTAACACGGGAGAGAAGTTTCAATAGGGTACTCTTTCCTGCACCGTTTTTACCTATGATACCAACTACATCACCCTGTTCGACACTGAAATTGATATCTTTCAGAGCCCAGACATAGTTACTTTCTCCTTTATGAGAACGGTCGTTGGTCTCTCCAATCTTCAAATTAGGGTCTTCCTTATGGCGAACATTCATCGTCCACCACCGATTAAGGTCATGACTGAATGTGCCAGTTGAGACCAATCCTAATCGATATTGTTTTCCTACGTGATCAAATTCTATTGCATTCATTTCAGATTATTCAAATTTATACCGTATCCATGAAAGATCGCTGTACTTTGTTGAAGACAACCGTTCCCCAAAGTAATAAGACACTCATAAATGCAAAACTATAGCCTAATGCACCCCATGAGAAATACCCCTGACCTAAGGTAGCATATTTAAATGCCTCTACTACGGCTGTCATAGGATTCAGCATGATAATAGTTCGTAAAGTTTCATTTGTTACCATACTAATAGGGTAAACTATAGGGGTTGCATACATCCAAAGCTGAACAATAAAGGTAAATAGGATGGTTAAGTCACGATATTTAGTTGTTAATGACGACACCAATATCCCAAAGCCCAAGCCAAGCCCTGCTAACATCATAACCAAAAAAGGTAACAGCAACAAAGCCCAGTTGGGAGCAACATCAGCCCCACTCACCCAATAATAGAGATAAAAGACAACATAAAGAAGTATCTGAATACCAAAACGCAACAGATTACTGATCACAGTACTGATAGGCACCACCATGCGAGGAAAATAAACTTTGCCAAACATCGCCTGATTTGTAACAAAGGTACTGGAAGTCTGATTCAGACAATCAGAGAAATAGAACCAGCAGACATTTCCAGCCATATAGAACAGGGCTTGTGGCACCCCATCTGTGCTCATGTGGGCAATGCCGCCAAATACCACCATATTCATGATGACTGTCAGAATTGGCTGTATAAGATACCATAACGGTCCCAAAATCGTCTGCTTATATTGCACAACAATGTTACGTTTCACAAAAAGTTCTACCAGATCACGATAAGCCCAAACCTCCCTGAGATTCAGTTTCCACAGTTTCTCATGCGGTCTGATGATTAATGTCCATTCTTTATTCATTCATTTATCTATGTTTGAGGAGAACACCTATCCTTGTATTCCCAAATTGACTATCAAGTAATCGCCATTATCGAATATTTGAAATGGCTTAAGTTCCTTCATATTAGCAATTCTTTCAGCCTCTGCTTGTATTTTGTTGGCACGCTCAATATCTGCAACTCCTTTTACTTTAGAAAAATCTGGGAATATTAATAAATCATATCCGCAATAACTGAACATAGCTTTAAGTTGATATCGTTCTCCAGAAGCCATGTTAACATTTGTCCCAATATACTTATGCGGCCGCTTGAGTTCTGAAATATATCTATCATAAATCAAATAAAAAAGGCGACCATTCCATGTAGATTCATCTACAGATATTTGCCTCATAACCCACTCACTGACATGCAAATTTCCAACAAAGACAACAGGTTTCTTATCGAAATCTGATTGAAGGCGACTTCCTATCTGTCGAATGGTGGCCAATTCATAATCTGAACGAAGATTATTTAGTCCCAATAATTTGTTTAGATAAACAGCTTGATGCCAACACAACGCAAACAAAAAAACATAGATGAACTTACGCCAGTTCTCTTTTACATATATAACTAATAAATAAGAAGAAAAAGCGACAAACAAAGAAAAAACCTGAGACGTCCTTCCTGGTTGACTATATCCTTGAAGCATCGTTTGGACAAAAAGAGAGACAACAACCACGAGCCCCAAGCCCCATATGCATAGCCTTTTATCCTTTATCATAAATAAGGAGATAACAAAGCTCCCTAGTGACAAAACAAAGATGGTAATTGGGAAGTAGATAAGAGCACAAAGGAAATAATCGACTATCGCAAAAGCCACCATACACTTCATAACATGAAGGAAGCTGTCTTCCAACCACATGATTGCATTAGCACCGTCACCGGTGTATTCTATGCCAAATGACAAACTTATAAACATTTGAACAACAACTCTCACAACCAACGCAATCGCCACAGGAATAAAAAACATAAGGTTTCTTCTGATCCAACCTACAAGATTAAGTTTCAACTGGTTATTTGTAATCTGCTCATAAAAAATAATAATGCTAACTAACGTAATATAATAGAAAATAGCAGATTCATAACTGGATATTGGTAGCGTAATCAGCAAGCTCGCCCATAAAATTCTTTTATTAATTGGCAAATGAGACCTCATAACAATAGCCGCCATAGTTACAAAACAGAGATTTCCTGTGACCATGTAGCTTACTTCATACTCCAAAATCTCATGAATTAAAGGATATGTCACAAATATTGAGACAAATATTGTATAGGGAAGGACATTATTATTCTTATCTATCGAATAGATGAGATAGCAAAACTGCAATGCAGCTATTAAAAAGGAAAATACAGCAAGGAATTTAAACACAAATGGATAAAGATCAGTAAAACCGACTAATTTTGCCCAAACATACATGCCCCATCTTCCCCCAAGCCATCCTGCAATATTATTACTATTAAACGTCAGATCATCGATACTGATAGTTCTATTGTTGATAGAAAAACAATATCCTATCAACAAAAAAAACAATACAGGAACAAAAAATTGTTTTTTTTCTATAATATCCTTATAGAAAGCAATAACACCATCCATTTTATATTACTTTTACCTATTGTCTTTTCTTATAATGTACCCTGGTCTATCTTTTGCTTCATCATATATACGCCAGAGATACTCTGAAATAATACCAAGGCTTAATAATATTAAGCCACCAAGCAGAAACATCAACAAAACAATAGAAATCCAACCAGGCACTTTAATGTTCCAAAATTCTCGGTTTCCCCAAATAGCTATATATGCATAGAAAATGATACCCAAAAACGAGAGCATAGATATAGTTAACCCTAAATATGATATCATTCTTAGCGGAAATGTAGTATTTGAGAACATTGTATCCAGCCCCAATCTCACTTTCTTTTTAAACGTCCAGCGAGATCTTCCTCCATTTAGGCCAAGAGGTCTTTCATATGGTAAGAAATAAGGGGTAAATCCTAAATTAAGAACTTCTGCCATAAACATTGTGTTACGAGGGTGAATACGTGTATTCAATATATCTACGACTTCACGGTCGAGTAAAGCCAAATCTGCCCCGCCTGAAGGATAAGTGATATCAGATATACAATTCATTACCTTATAGAAGGCATTTGAAAAAAACACAGAAAGTTTAGGGTCATCTCTTCTATTCCGATAGGGTATAATTATTTTTTCCCCATTTTGCCAAACTCGATACATTTGGACGATTGTCGTGTAAGGTTGTTGTTCGTCATCTACAATGGGCAGGACACAATCCCCCATACTCACTGAGAGACCAGCAAAGGTCGAATACATGCTACCATAGTTTTTACTTAACCGATAAGCACGTACATTTTCATGTTGATGTTCTAATCTTATTGCAATTTGATAGGACTCATCTTTGGAACCATCATCCATAACTATAAATTCAAATGGAATTTGTTCTTTAGCCAAAAGTTGACTTATCGCCTCATAAGATTTTACTATTCGCTCTTTGGAATAATAACTTAGCAAGATGATAGATAAGAGACCAGAAGTTGCCATTTAATTCAGAATTGATTTAATAACTCTACAATCTTTCTAATGTCACTTTCTTTTATAACAGGGCTCATTGGTAAACTTAATTCCTGTTCTGCTATCTGTTCGGTTATAGGTAGCGACAACAGTGGGGTATTCCACTCCTCTTTACTATAACATTCCTGTTTATGAGGAGGAATAGGATAATGAATTACTGTACCGACTCCATTTTGCTCCAAATAATCATGCAAAGCATCACGCTTTCCTTCTCTAACCAGAATCGGGAACAAATGATATACATTCTGTTCATCTGGCAACAAATCAGGAAGTATAATCAGAGGATTATTAATATGTTCATAATAATAATGAGCAACTTCCTGACGATAATGATTATCTTCATCAAGATATTTTAACTTAACATTCAACACTGCCGCCTGAATCTCATCTAATCGGCTATTACGACCTGTATATTTGAAAACGTATTTCTTTTGAGACCCATAATTTGCCAAAGCACGAATAGCTGCAGTCAGTTCCGGATCATCAGTTGTTACAGCCCCACCATCACCAAGCGCACCAAGATTTTTACCAGGATAGAAACTATGGCCTGCCGCATCCCCAATTGAGCCTGTTACTCTCCCATCATAGAATTTACAGCCATGCGCCTGTGCATTATCTTCTATCAACTTCAGATTATACTTTCTACACAGTTTCCCTATTTTCTCTGTATATGCTATACGACCATATAGATGCACTATAGTAATTGCTTTAGTCTTGGGTGTTATCAATCCTTCTATCAAGTCATCATCAATCTCCAAAGTATTGACCTTTGGTTCGCACAGTACAGGGGTCAAACCATTCTCTGTGATAGCTAAAATAGTTGCAATATAAGTATTTGCAGGTACAATCACCTCATCCCCAGGTTGCATCACACCCATCTCAATATAGGCTCGGAATATCCAGATCAATGCATCTAACCCGTTGGCACATCCTACACAATATTTCGTTCCAACAAACTCTGCGTAGTGTTGCTCAAACATTTCATTCTCCTTTCCCTGTAGATACCAACCGCTATTAACGACGCGTTTGACGGACTCATGAATTTCTTTTGAGTGACTATCGGTCACATCTTTCAAACTTAAAAAAGGTATCATAAATCTTCAATATCATGCTTAACTCCATTCTTATCTCTATACTCCATATCCAGGAGGAATCCTTTACGCGTGATATAGCCATTCTGCCTGATAGGATTACCATACCATACGCTATTAGCTGGTATATCCTTTGTAACCACACTACCAGCACCGACTAATGCATATTCGCCAACTGTGTTTCCAGCAATGATGGTACAATTTGCACCAAGAGACGCACCTTTCTTAATAACAGTCTGTTCAAATTGATTAGGATACTGTTTAGATCGGGAAAAATGTTCATTTGTAAAAGTAACGTTTGGGCCAATGAACACATTATCTTCTATCCTGACCCCATTCCATAATTGAACGCCAGATTTTATAGTGACATTATTTCCTATTATCACATCGTCTTCAATTAGTACATTTGCACACACATTACAATTACATCCAATTCTTGCATTCTTAAATATAACACAAAATTGCCAGATATTGGTATTATCGCCTATCTGCTCAGATTTACAATCTGACAAAGGGTGTATATTAACCATACTTTATTTACCTGTAAATTCTAAGAAAACATTATAATCTCGAATATAATCTTCTGCCTGATAGCCATGAGATGCTAACACCAGACAAATTGCACCAGAGGAGAAACCCTGTTCAGAAGCCCAGATCCCAGGAGGGACATGCAAACCATAAAAAGGTCTGTTTAATAATACCGTTCTTTTATTCTTCCCATCATCAAGCACAACCTCAAAACTGCCACTTGCAGCAATTAGGAACTGATGACACTCTTTGTGGGCATGGGCTCCACGTGATTCTCCACCAGGAATGTCATAAGAATAATATATCCTTTTGACATCAAAAGGGATATTCTCATTATTACATGCAACCGTCAAATTACCTTTTCGCTCTCCTACAGTTATTTTGGGGAGCTCTATTATTGAACAGTCATAAACTGAAACATTAATCATATAACACTCTCAATTTGCTTTTTGTGCGCCCTCATAGACTAGATCCTATTGATCATTTCCTATCTTTTTAAAAACATCATAGTCACGTATATAATCCATCTCGTCGTATCTGGTGGAGGCCAAAACCAAAGCTAATGAATTTGTAGAGAAGTTATCCATCTTCCTCCAAGTCATTTTTGGTACATACAACCCATAGTATGAGCGGTTCAAATGGAAGGTCGTTTTTTTACATCCATTATCTAAAATAACATCAAAGCTGCCAGACAAAGCAACAATGAATTCCTGATTCTCCCGGTAAGCATGCCCACCACGAGCTTCGCCACCAGGTACATCATAAATCCAATATGTTCGTTCTATCTTGAAGGGTATATCTTTATATTCTTCTACCACAGACAAATTACCCCGAGGATCTGTAATTTTTGGTAAATATATTATTTGAGGTTCCATAATCTATCATTTTATCAAACTTCTTACTATATATAGAAGTCAATAATGGCTCTTTTGAGGAAATAACAATATAAAATACGGGTTCTCCCATACTATGTGATACTGATGTTCTTGCATATATGTGTCAATCATCTGATTGCCAGTTGGAATACCACGAGTTTCAATCTTTGGCACATCAAAGTTACCAAACTTATGAATGAGTATCTTGGGAGGCTTCTCAAATGACTTAATATAACCTAGAGCCGGCCAATTTTGACCGCCTGCAGGTCTTGTATGCGTTAAATAATTAATCATCGGTGCAGCATTAAAAATAAACAAAGTATCTTCTGGGTACACATATCGTTTTATTGAAGGGAGAGAAACATTCATGGCATCAGCTCTTTCTTCTGTAGTACTTATCATGGAACACTCGGTTGCATTTATAAAGAAACTTTTCTGGGACAAAGGACCGAAATCAAAATAATTCCCTTGCTTGATAATTTTAATAAAAAAAGCCAGACAGATTATTGACACAAAAATAATATTTTTCCTGTTTATTAATGTATAACTAGCCACGGGTGCAGCCAGCAATGCTGGCAAACTACCGTGGTTGTTTCCGCCACCAGATCCCATAATTTCTACAATTAACATAAAAAAAGCCAATGATGCAAACAAAGTCAAATGTGTTCTTGTATTCAAGTTTAAAAGACACCCCACAGCACATATAGCCCAAACTGGTTCATATCCCATATTAAGGTAAACATGATAGAATATTACAAATGAGGATAATCCAACAAACAACGCCCTCCATAAAAGAACTTCAATATGCTTGTAAACAAATAATAATGCAAAGAATAAGGACACAAATACGATTGCACTCAAATAAAAATATAATTGAGCCCAAATCAAATTGCCTAAAGAATGTCCATCAGATGATGACATCCCTGCATGAAATAAATTATTAAGAGCTTCTCTGAATTCCTGTTGATGCCCTGAGTATATAATTAGTAAGTATATAATAATAACACCCAACGTTACACCTAGCAAAAAAAGAAAAGCAGATTTCCAATCACATTTGTGCTTACCACTTTCTATATATTCATGAAGCAATATTATCAGAATTAATCCTACAGCAAGCACATTAGGAATTCGAGAGAAGATGTTTATACCAACAAGAACACCACTCATGAAAACAAGTGTGGCCCTTTCATTGGTAAGTCCTTTATATAGTGACAACAAAGTGCACACATAAAAGAAACAAGAACAAATACCATTATTGAAAGAATATGGTATCTGTATATAACTCATCACAACTAACACACCACCAATTAATAAATGAATAACAGGAATCTCTTTTCTCAGACACAAGAAAATCAGTAGTATTGCAGAATCCACAAACAAGGCACCAATAATCCTAAAGCCCACTATTCCAATTCCTGGGAAGAAGTTCATGAAAACACCGCCTAACACGTTTGTCAAATAATAGCAGAAATTTGCCGATACACTATCTGGAGCATCAAAGATATTGTCATATGCCGTTAAATGATATCCAGAATCGAGAATCTCAAATCCCCAGAAGATATTCAACGACTGATAACAAAACAAAACAACCATTACTATTGCCAAACTAGTAAATGGATAATTCTGGGTATAATTTATTATCTTACTAACCATAATAACTTTATTAAGAATTCCCAATTAACCTATTTTGAAGATAATTGATCATAGAAACATCTTTAATCCATTCAATAAGCATGGAAATAGGAGTGCAAACGACCAACAACGTAAGAAAAATCAACAATGGGGATCTACTCCAATATATATAATCATGTAGATAATAACCAAGTATAAATGAATGGAATAAGAAAATATTAAAACTATGTTTTCCAAAGAATGATAAACCCTTTAACAATCTGGTAGGTATCTGAATCGTACAATAAAGAGTTATACCTAAAATAACGACAGCAGCGTCCCACCTAGAGGGCTGTATAGCATAAAATCTATATATACAGACCAAAAAGAATACCAATGTAAGCAAAATTGCCCCCCCCAATTTCACATCTTTAATTTTTGGATCTAAATAGGCTAATGACATTCCGCAGACAAAACTTAAGAAATACTCCTGACAAAGACTATGATCTATGAACGGAACAAATTGTGTAATCACTGGGAACACATATGCAAATGGTATCAATACAAACCAAAAATCACGCAATCTCCATATTAATGGATAGAAAAGGTATAAAACAATTATACAGCTATAAAACCACCATGTAGCATTATAACCATATTGTCCAAATACGACCAAATGGAGTCCAAGAAAATCCCAAAAGGCTCTAAACATATAGTGATCGCCATACACAAAAGGAAATGTCCGGTGGAACAAAAAAACACCTATAGGGACAAATATCAGCCAGATTAGCCAATAGTTAGTCATCAGTTTCAAATACCTACGACGATAAAAATGGAAAACATTTCCTATACCACCTTTAGACATAGTCTGAATAGTTAGCCCGTAACCCGATAGGAAAACAAAGATAGCGACACACAATTTTGAAAACTCTCCTATATTTTGAACAACAGGATGACCGAATAAAACAATATCATCATAAGGTTCACCTGGGTAAAAACAATGATGGCATAATAGCAGTAACAATGCTATGCCTTTTAATACATTTGTATCAGTTATAGATAACGTCCGCATATCCTACAGATAAAAGACAAAGATACCTAATACCACCATCAATGTTGCACAAATTGTGCGACGAGAAATCTTCTCCTTTAAAATCAAGAATGATAAAATCGGAACAAAAACATACCCTAATGACTCCAACATTGCCATCTCTTTTAGTTGTATTCCTTGACTCATAGCCCAGATATTGACGAGTAACGAACAGAAGAACACTGCATATGCTATAATGACCATTGGGTTCAACACTTCATAAACCTTAGAGGAATGCCCAACCTTTGCACTTTTCTTCAAGAGCAATTGGGATAACGAACAGGACAGGATTCCTAATATCACAAACAAATAAATCATGGCACTAAGCGTTTTTATCTGCAGTTTTCTCACCCATCAAGACGAGTAAACCTCCTATCACAATGCCTCCTCCAAGCAGATTTCCCCATGTAATCAACTCTTGGAAAACAAAAAAAGCTATTGCCAGACCATAGACCACTCCTAAACTCCGAAAAAGATAGGCTTTGTTCAACGGCACTTTTTTTAGCGCCATCTGCCAAAGGATAGCATAAGTGCCAAGCACCAAAACAACACCACCTAAACATAACAAATAAGGGCATGATAGAAAATCATATCTTGATGCCATCTTTGTGAATAACCCTGAAGCAGAATAAACTGCCACAGCGAAGCACAAAAAAAGGATATTACGAAGTGACAATGCGCCCATCAGTCAATGCTCTTGAAAGATTCCTTTATTTAGAAGAATAGAACGAGTGAATCTCTTGGATAATGTATAGCACTTCCTCATCCTTCAGCTCAAAGAACATTGGCAAGCGTACCAACCTGTCAGCGAACTTATCACAATTAGGAAGAGTAGGAATATTGCTCTCTACAGAATGGTAATAATCACTTAGGTGCAGACTGAGATAATGGAAGGGGGCTAAGATACCTTTTTCCTTAAGGAAACTAATCAATTGAGTTCGCTCATCAAGACTGCGACACACAATATAAAACATATGCCCATTGTTAGTGGCATAATCTGGCATATCAGGCAAAGAGAAGAAACCTTTCTCTGAAAGATCCTTCAATCCATTATGATATTGTTCCCATATAGACTTACGACGAGTTTGTATTTCTTTCAGACTCTCTAACTGCGCATACAAAAATGCACTATTGATCTCCGAAGGTAAGAAACTGGAGCCCGTGTCCACCCAACCGTATTTATTCACCATACCTCGGAAGAATTCTGCGCGGTTGGTGCCTTTTTCCCAAATTATTTCCGCACGACGGATAAAGCGTTCTTCGTTCACGCAAAGCAAGCCACCTTCCCCACCAGCTGTTACATTCTTTGTCTCGTGGAAAGAGAAGCATCCAAATTGTCCAATTCCGCCAAGAGGTTTATCTTTATAGTAGGAATCAATTGCCTGTGCAGCATCTTCTACCACAAAGAGGTTGTGTTGATTAGCGATATCCATGATCTTGTCCATATCGCAAGCCACGCCCGCATAATGAACTGGTACGATCACCTTGGTTTTATCTGTAATTAGAGCTTCAATTTTATCAGCATCAATATTAGGATTGTCTCCACAACTTTCTGCAAAGATAATTCTTGCTCCTTGGCGTACAAAGGCAAGTGCTGAGGAAACAAACGTATATGAAGGGACTATTACTTCATCACCAGGTTTCACGTCACAGAGAATGGCTGCCATCTCCAATGCATCAGTACCAGAAGTAGTCAAGATACACTTCTTAAAACCATATCTCTCTTCAAAGAACTGTTGACATTTCTTTGTAAAAAAACCATTTCCAGACAGTTTTCCTGTATAAACTGCCTGATACATATAGTGGGCTTCCTTTCCCGTCAAATATGGTTTATTAAATGGAATCATATCTTTACAAATCTATTTGTTTACAATAATCATTTACCCAAATATGATAGATATTCTTAATATGCTCTCTATAAAAGCCATTTTTCTCATAGAAATGGCATGCACCTACATTTCGTTTCTGAGTAGCAACTTCCACAATTGTCCCTTGAGGAAAAAGGCTAAACATATGACTAAGCAACTTGCTACCAATTCCTCTATCCGCATAAGCATAATCCACAGCTATCAACCCTATAGTAGCGACATCATTAGAGTATTTGTATGTCAATATGCCTACATTCTTACCATTAATTTGATAGGTCAAAACATCAGAAGCGATAGATCCGTCAAGAGAGTTCTGTATCCATTTGCTATAAAGTGACAAGAAAACATGAATTGGCATATTCTTATCCAAATAATATCTTGAATGTCCTCCACTTTGAAATGCCAACAACAGCAAATCATTATTCAATGGTTGGTGCAAGACACTTTTTACTGAATCAGAGATACAATATGAAGATTCTGAAACCACAGTTTTATAAACAACCTTCTCATCAGCAAGAAAGAAATTATCAGATAAAGTCACTTCAGGAATAGACACATCTTTACAATAAAGTAATCGATATCCATCAGCATGTGATTTAAATACTATATGATGTAAATCTTCAACTTCAATAGGTTCAGAACATAAAAGATTTCCAACTTTAAATCCAAAAGTTTTAGAATCCCATGGAAGATATTCTATGGTCATAATGCTATCAGAAATTAATCTGTTCTTTCACAATAAAAACAGGCCTATCTTTCACCTTATCAAATACTCGACCAAGATAAATACCGACCATACCAATCAGTGATATTAAGATTCCTGCAATAAGCCATAATGAAATGACCAAGGTGGTGAATCCGCCAACCGCAATTCCACCCGCCAGATATCTGATCAAGTAGAATAAGGCAAGTAAAATCGAGAATACAACGATATAGAAGCCCAACCGCAGAGCAATCTTCAATGGCTTATTTGAAAAGGCGATAATATTATCAAATGCAAAAGCAATCAACTTAGCCCAGGTGTAACCAGACGTACCTTCTGCCCTGGCATCCTTAATCACAGGATGATAACCGATTTTAAAACCAACCCATCGGACTTCTACGGGGAAACATTTGATATAATCGCCCATACTCAACACCGCATCTATTACTTTTCTATGATAGATACCAAAGTTATTCGTTTTCTTATCTACTGGTGAATCCGTAAAGTAGGCAAATACATAGCTAAAAGCACGAGATGTGAATTTCTTCATAAACCTATCATCCCGTTCGACAATTTCAGCAAAAACAGTGTCATATCCTTCTTGGGCTTTCTGATAGAGATTCGGAATCTCCTCTGGGCGATCCTGCAAATCGCAATCCATCACTACTACCCATTCTCCTGTCGATGCCATCAGGCCTGCAGTAATAGCATAATGTTGTCCAAAATTACGGGAAAGATTAATACCTTTCACTTTCTTATCCTTGATACATATTTCTTTCATCTTAGGCCAAGAATCATCAGGCGAGCAATCATTCACAAGAATGATTTCAAAATCTTCCGTAAAGGTCTTAACAGCAGTTTCCACACGGGAAACAAGCTCATCTAACATTTTTTCTCCCTTATAAATCGGGGAGACTACTGATAACTTCATCGTAATACGTAAGACATAATCCCTGCATCCGAACTCTCGCAGGTATTAGAATAATACAACCCTACTAACACAAAGGCTTAATCACATGACAGCCAAAGCGTTAGCCAATTTCACATTCCTTAAATCTGTCAACAAGGGCACTCTAATTGGAATCAATTCCCTATAAATTGCTGCAAAAGTACGACTATTTTTGGAATCTACCAAAGAATTCAGTAATATTTTGCGTTTTTCAGACATTAGACTTTATCCAATAAAATCCAAGATAAACCGGGTACCTTTCTCTATATCTCGGTTTACCCTCTTTCCTAACAATTCTGGCAGGTATTTAGGATGGAGTCCATATCCTGGTCGTACAGAACGGACATTCTTTTCAGTAATCACATCACCAGCTTTCATTTTCTCTGCAACATAAAGTGAACGACAGGCTGTTCTGCTACCCTTCATCTTTTCTGTCAACGTGTAATCGATCTTACCCATAGCTGCCTCAGCTAGTCTTACTTTCTGAACCATGTCACGGAATTCATTCTCATCCATGGAGAAAGAGGCATCCTCACTCTCGATCTGTTTATTTAGGATAAAATGCTTCTCTATCATTACTGCCCCATTGGCAACCGCCAAAACAGGTACCATTGCTCCTATTGTATGATCACTAAGGCCCGCCTTTACGCCGAAACGCTCTGTAAGGTCACGAATCATCATTACATTGGCTTCCTCAACAGGAGCAGGGTACGCAGAAGTACATTTTAGCAATGTAATGTCATTGTTGCCAACTTTGCGACACGCATCCACTGCCAGCTGAATATCCTCTATCTCAGCTATACCTGTAGCCATTATCATTGGTTTCATTTTTGATGCAGCATACTCTATCAAAGGAATATCTGTTATCTCAAAAGATGCAATCTTATACATTGGAGCATTCAATGACTCCAATAAATCTACTGCTGTTTTGTCGAATGGTGAAGAAAAGCAGATCAATCCTTCTTCATGAGCAACCTTAAACAATTCATTATGCCACTCCCAAGGGGTATATGCTTTTTGATATAGTTCATAGAAAGTTCTACCATCCCAGATAGACCCCTCATTAATTATAAAGTCAGGCTTATTACAATCAAGGGTAATGGTGTCTGCTGTATAAGTCTGCATTTTGATTGCATCCGCTCCAGCACGTTTGGCTGCTTTAATAGTCTCTATAGCCAAATCTTTACTTCCGCCATGGTTTGCAGACATTTCTGCAACAATAATACATTTGGACATAAGCTATATTGACAATTGTTTTAACATAGTTATTTTACGATATATTTTACCTGTCTGAACATCTATCTTTAGGACGCCATCTTTTTCCGACCAATGTTGAAGAAGACGAGGTACATCCAAACCTGTAGCTAAAGAGAATATATAACCTCCTCCAAATCTCGGGTTAACATCTATCACATATATTCCAGATGCTCCATCGATAAGATCGCAGTCTACATTTCCTTTATGTTTCAGCATCTTTGACACTTCCTCACTGACTGTTTCAATTTCATTATTCGACACGACTTCTGCAATGTCTGTCTCGCCACCACGCATCATCAATTTCTTTTTGATTGTAGTAGCATACCAATTCCCATTAAGGTCATTTACGATATCCAGGCCATATTCTACTCCATCTATTACTTCTTGGAAAACGAGTGTTTCTTCTATTCTTTCCATTTTCACCTTCAAGAATTCAGGTGCTGAGAACTTCGCTTTATATAGTTTATAGAATTGGTCTATTTCTTCTTCACTATTCAGAAATGTAACACCTTTAGACCCCATACCCCACCTAGATTTACCTATAACAGGATATGTCAATTCTCCCTTTATAATAGCTGACTTAACTTCTACTGGTGTTAAGTAGGTCTTAGGGCCACCTATGCCATTTTGAACAAGTAGTTTTGAAAACGCATATTTATCCAAGCACTTATAAGAAATATCTGCTTCTGGCATTAATAGTTCACATGATCTAGGGAGTTCTTCCTTGAGACTAGACACAAGTGCAATCTCAATATCACTCAATGACAATAGATAATCTATCCCATTAGTGTTTATAATAGTCTTTAAAGTCGAAGCATAGTCTTTTGAGTCATATCTCGGCATCAAATACGACTTCACGCCCTTGTACAAATTTGTTGTCAGCGGGCTGTTATCTCCTATCACAACATCAAAATATTTAGAAAAGAGATCAACTAAGTAGGTTTGACGCCCTATACTCAACATTAAAATCTTTTTCATACAGAAAAAACATCAATAAAGTTCTCAAATTCTCTACTTCTTCTTAACATCTTAACAGTTCCGCCTTTCATCACTGCGACATAAGGCAAATACTGAATAAAACTAGAAGCCATGACAAAAGTATAAGCGCCCACATTGTCAATCACCAAATAGTCTCCAACATTTACCATCTGTTTTGTTGTGCAACGCTTCAGCAAGTCTGATTCCATACATGATGCTCCAGAGAAATGAACCTTTTCTTCTTGTTCAAAAAGGTTTTCATCTCGGCAAACAATATAATATGGCAAATTGAAATCTGCCATATTATGTCTTACATGGAACATCGTACCATCAGTTTGAACTATTCGGCGGTCGTCTCTATGTTTAATATCATAAGCTCTCGATAAATATGACATGGAAGATGCTGCCACTGACATTCCTGGTTCTATGATAATGTAAGGTCTATGCTCTACAAACCAGCTAATATTATTAAAATACGAAATAATTTGACTGGAATATTCTTCATAAGTTGGCACATGCCTATCTTTAAACATTCCTTCAGGAACAGGTCCAAAGAAACCACCTCCTAAATCGATATACTTCGGATTCAAATTATAAGCCATGGCAACATCAATAAGTTTCTTGCCTATCTGGTGATAATTGGATATTGCCCTGTTCTTGGATGATGTGTGCCCATGAAGACATATTATTTCACAATCAAGTTTATGTAGGGAATCAATTACCTCTGCTAGTTCACCGTCAACAAAACCAAACCGGCCTATTATTTCTTCACCATATATTGCTGAAACTCCATTTTCATCAACTATAGGTACATTTATTCTTATACCAACCCGAATTTGTTTTGAAGGATAATTATCTCTTATCCTTGTTAAGTGGACCAGTTCATAAAAAGAATCAATATTAACTAAAGCTCCATCAAGGACAGCAGTTTCAAATTCCTTATATCGTTTGATAGGACCGTTCATAATGATATCCTTCGGAGCGAACCCCACATACTTTGCGATCTGGTATTCCAAATAAGAAACCACTTCTGCCTTACAGCCATAGTCTTTAGCCAGCTTACAAATGTAGGGTATATAATTGGTCTTGAAAGAATACGATACAATAGTTCGGTCGTACTCTTTAATGAAAGCAGTTTTTACACGCTGTATGTTATCCACAAACAATTCCTCATTTATGAGGAAGCATGGTGTACCTACCTGCTGAAATACCTGATCACATTGGTCAATTGTAAGTCTCTTCATATACTTATCTAAAGAGTTTTGAATAGCTCTACAAATCGATGAGGGATTTCAGAAGATACTAAATTCCCATCATTATTGGTAATTCTATTCAATATACTCCTTATTCTATTCATTGCTCTTACATCTGAATAATCTCCGACACCATAAATCATATTGATAGAATTAAATGTATGATAATCACTCTCCTGATTCTGTACGTAATAACCTCCTATGATTTTCACGCCACAAGCAAATGCTTCATTCATCATGGTGGAGGCAGGAAGTATTGCAATGTCCGAAGTTGAGAACAAGTCGACTATCTCTTGAGCCGTAAGATTCTTTTTATAGAATACCTTGGAGCTTTCTATCATCTGAGCTGTAGTATACGAGTCTCCGACTATTGCTGTGATACTGTGAATAACACTCATATCCTCAATGTACGAGATTACTTTACTAGTCAGATCAAGGAAATCAGATCCGCCAAAGGCAACTACCACATCAATAGACTCCTTCGACAGTATATTTTGTTTCTCTTCTCTCTTTTTACAGGCTTCAAAAAAAGGCTTTCTCAGAAGCGAATAACCTAATCCAAGTGCAAATCGTGTATACGCCTCACATGAATAATCCTCTGGTGTAACGTTAATAGCCTGATTGATTATTAAATCAGCCACAAAATGTTTATTGTGCAAATCATCAATACATACAAGTTTACATCCTTTTGCCTTTATCCTGCATTGATAATCAGTTGTATAGAAATAGTTATCTATAACAACTATTTCGTCACCATTTACGCAATCAAGAAATTGATGAAACTTGCTTTTCTCTTCCAGAACGACATATTTACATACCTGCTGCATCTGATCCACCTGATAAGGTGTTGGCTCTGATGTATAGAAAACACAGTCAAAGTCATCTTTCAACATGTCAGCCAATGCTAATGAGCGTATAAAGTGTCCATAGCCTATATTCGCTCCTGCATCTGCTCGGAAGAGTATCTTCTGCATTACCCCTTAATCAGCTTATACTTCATTTCGGCCAACTGCCAATCGGTCATCGTATCTAAATCCTGAACTTCTGTTTCTGGAAGAATCAAAGGGACGCTGTTCTTCATCCACAAATCTTTCTCTATGCGCAACTGATTAACACGTCCAAAGTAGAACTGCCCAGCATCATGATAGATGGTTTCCAGGTCCTGAGAACGTGCAGACTGATATTCTGGCCATTTCATTCCGATCTTACCATCAACTATATGCAGACAGCGCTGAATGGGATAAGAGTAAGCAACGACTGTGAAAACAGCATCCACATTCTCATCTATCATCTTATAATAAGCCTCTCTTAACCTTTCTGCCGAAACAAAAGGTGCTGTAGAATACAGACAACAGATATTATCATACTCTTTTCCAAGTTTTTTGTATTCATCAAGAACCTCAATCAATACATCTTCCGTTGAAGCGAAATCACTGGCTGTTGCTGCAGAGCGCATGAACGGGACACTAGCCCCATACTGACGGGCCACATCTGCAAAGTCATAATCGTCTGTAGAAACCATTACCTCATCAAACAATCCAGATTTTAATGCGGCCTCAATAGAATAAGCCATGATTGGCTTCCCCATAAAAGATTTGATATTCTTACGAGGTATACGCTTACTGCCCCCACGTGCTGGTATAATACAGAGATTCTTCATTTGCCAATGAACTCTTTTACCTTATCTACTACATATTGCTGCTGCTCATCCGTCAACGTTGGGAACATCGGCAGCGCCAAGCAATGCTTATAATAGTTCTCCACAACAGGGAGATCACCCTCTTTGGAGCCAAATTGCTTATAATATGGCATCAAATGAAGCGGATAATAGAGTACTTGCGCATAGATGCCTTGAGTACGAAGGTAATCATATAAGCCCTTGCGATCCTCGACCTGAATAATATAAAGGTGATAGGCGTGATAGACATCACTTGCCTCATAAGGTGTCTTGATTCCTTGAATATCCTTGAAAGCCTCATTATATTGTTTTACCAGTTGTCTGCGGCGCTCCACATTCTGACGGGCTACTTTCATCTGACTGACACCAAGGGCTGCCTGAATATCCGTCAAACGATAGTTGAAGCCAAGTTCAATCATCTCGTAATACCAGTTACCATCACATTTTTCCATTAATGATGGATCATGGGTAATGCCATGCGTACGATTGAGTGCAACGCTTTCATACACATCCTTGCGATTGGTTACCACCATACCACCCTCGCCTGTGGTGATATGTTTTACCGGATGGAAAGAGAAGATGGTGGCATCAGCGAACTTACTATTTCCTGTATATTGTTTCTCACCTTTACTATCAATGAAATAGGCCCCCGGGGCATGACATGCATCTTCAATAATCCAACAGCCATATTCATCGGCAACTTGACGGAATTCCTCCATGTTATGAGGATAACCAGCGAAATCAACCACGATAATGCCTTGATAGGTACCTTTAGGTGAAGCAGCCAGTATCTCCTTGAGTTTATTGATATCCATGAGATAAGTTTCAGGATCAATATCACAGAAGGTAACATTACCACCGCAGAACTTGACGCAGTTGGCACTAGAGGCAAATGTCAATGGCGTAACAATCACATTAACGCCTGGTTTTACGCCCAATGCATGAGTCGCCAAATGCAATCCTGCTGTTGCATTGCAAACTGCCACTGCATATTCAGGATTGCCCACATATTCCTTGAACGTCTGCTCAAATTCAGGGATTTTTGGACCACAAGTCAAGTAGTCAGATTTTAACACATCGACTACAGCTTGGATATCGTCATCAGATATATGCTGATGACCGTATGGTATTGGAGTCTTAACCATCATTACTTCACTTCAAAACCAGGAATGACCTTTGCGAACTTCTCACGAAGAGTTTCAACCGTATCCCAATCCTTATTGTTGTCGGAGGCAAAATAGAAACCTTGCTCAACAAACTTTGCCCCTGAGTAATGGTTGAGATAATCCCCTGTGGTGTAATTAAACGCTACAGAAGGGAGAATAGCATAATACTTACCAATATCAATGGTGTTCAGAGAGTCTGTCATGGTAATCATCTCCTCATGCAGTTTCTCACCTGGACGGATACCGACTTCTTTCATGGGGAGATTGGGCGCGATGGCCTTTGCCACATCAGTAATCTTGTAGGATGGAATCTTGGGGATAAAAATCTCACCACCAAGATGATGACCGAGTGCCCACATCACCAAATCGACACCCTCCTGAAGAGAGATGTTGAAACGGGTCATGCGCATATCCGTAATCGGCAGTTCCTTTGCCCCTTCATCACGTAATTTGATAAAGAATGGAATAACGGAACCACGAGAGCCCATCACATTACCATAGCGAACCACAGAGAATCGAATATCCTTTGAGCCTTTGATATTGTTTGCAGCAGTGAACAGTTTGTCGCTGGTCAATTTGGTGGCGCCATAGAGATTGATCGGCGCACAGGCCTTGTCCGTAGAAAGGGCAACCACATCCTTCACGCCACATTCCAAAGCAGCATTAATCACATTGATGGCACCATTGACATTAGTTTTGATGCACTCGCGGGGGTTGTACTCGGCAGTATCTACCTGTTTAATGGCAGCTGCATGAATAATCACATCCACACCCTCACAAGCCATCTTCAGACGATCACCGTCACGCACGTCACCAATCAGAAAGCGCATCATGGGATAGTCCTTTTCAGGGTATTTCTGCTTCATGTTATACTGCTTCAACTCGCCACGTGAATAGATAACAATCTTCTTCACGTTAGGATAGTCGCGGAGAATCGTCTCCACAAATTTATTACCGAAGGAACCCGTTCCTCCTGTAATTAATACGGTTTTTCCGTTTAGCATATTTGTATATTAATTTTCTATGTTTTTTAAAGAGGTCGAAAATGACAGATTTTCCTTTTTTTCTTCTATTTTATTACCACATATCAGAATGAATAGCGATTTACAGGTGTAACATTTGTTTTTATGTCATTCCAATGGAATTCGTATTGCTCATCTTCTGGGAACTTAGGTGCATAAAGCGTAAACTTTCCTGACTCCAGTATAGATTGGTCATCTTGACATACAGACAATCCCTCAGAATAACCAATATCCATCCTTTCACCGAGTTGAGCATACAATATGCTTAATAAAGCTGCCATTGCCGTCATTACGTTCTTTAAGTTTGCTAACTCAAAGTATTTATATCTGTTATGCTTTACTTTATTATAATCTTTGTACCAAGTTAATCCTGTAAATGTCACACTACTCCAATCCGCGTATGGAACAAATATTCGAGATGATGACCATCTTGTGAATTTCACCTTATAATCAGACAATCTGGCAACAGAAGCCACTTTGAAGTAGTCTTCCATCCCATCAGGTTTTCTGTAGCCATTTGTCAACATTATACCCTTGAAATTAGACTCCACTTCTGTAGCGATTCGTAAGAACAGCTCATATATTCTATGAGAGAATGTATTGAGGTTCTTATCATCTGGTTCAATAAAATTGAACAATTCATATAAATCTTGGAATATCAAACGTGAAATGGTAACAGAAGAAGCCATCTCAGTCTGACAAGCAAACCTCTCGTCCTGAAGATATTTCAGATCTTCATCAGGATCTTTGAAATCCATCCCCATGCTGAATCCTAAAGGATCATAGCCCTTGAGCGGTCTCCATAAACGGCAATATGGTTTTGATAATGACATATCTTTTTACATTTATAACAATATCCTAATTTCTGGCAGTAAGCTGTCAATTTTGACGTCCAGATTCAAGAAAATCCGTTTTGGGCAGTTTTTGCGATCCAGCACGTCTAAACTTAATAAAAATTTATTGTTTTTTAATACCGAAGGACATCGGTAACATATTCTTTCAGTCGCAACGCTTGATGAAAGCGACAAAGCCGGGCGTTCATAATCGGTTCTTTCTTGCATAACTGCCACGATATTAAGTCGAAGCTGCTCACTCTCGGCAGGTCTCGATAAATGTATGATAGGTATATGACCTCTACTCCTTGTTTTTCTCCTTGTCCTGTACAGGTACTGCCTTCTCTCATTCTTTGAACGAGTGCTGCTCGGCTATGCCACTTGTTCCGTAATCGACTTTGTCGCTTCGCTTGTCGAAGAAGGTCTCAAGAAAAGTATCATATTTCTCTTTCATCCACAAGACATCAATATTGACAGTTTACATTAACAGCTTACGAAATTTAAATCATTTATTATAAACATATTCCTTATCCCAATCTAATTCCACATATGTTGTAGAACAAACTGGGAAGGGAGGCTTTATGATATCATCATCTGATTTAAAAACGCCCACTAATGATTGTAATCCATAAACATACTCTGCATATCTGCTATAAATCCCATCGTAAGCCTCGTCTCGCCCCATAATGATAGTAACTTTAAGATTACGCCTGAAGCATCGCAAGGGATTATAACATTTAATCAAGTTCTTACAATGACGTATCGGAAGTCCGTTAAAACTGCAGTGATGGGATGCTGCATAGAAATTTATATACTTCCAATCCATTATACATGCTCCAGTTTTTGTCATTGCATCAAAACCTTCTTGCTCCAAATCGCCAGGGAACACCATTGCCTTACCAGAAAGCCTTATGGCATACACTGCAGAGGAGTTATTAGGATTTGAAGAGAAGCGATATTTTGGAGCCATCTCTAATATGGAAGTCTTGTCTTTATATATACGGCACTCTGGGTGAAGTATATGGATGCAACTACTTGAATTAACACTATTTGGCTCAATTACAGCAGTAATATTTTTATTTATCATCAATTGCCATATATCGTTTAGATGACGAGATGGCCATTGGTAGTGCAGATTGATGTAAAAAACCGTTTTAGAATCTACATATCCTTGATCAATTAAATATTTCAACCCATTATAATGATCAAAATGCATGTGAGTGAGTAGGAAATGGTCAATGTGGAGCTTTTCAACATCCTTAAACCCTGCAATTGATTTTATATAAGCAAATGTTTTCTCAATTTCTAATTGATGACATACCCAGTGGCGAAGAGCCTTGTTAGGCATCTCTCTTACTGAGCAGTCAACCATCCAAAGATATTTCTCCTCTTCTCTCTGTATCAGTATCAGGCTGCAATTTCCATGCCCCACATTAACGTGGAATGATGTAACCTTAGCATCATCAAATATAATTTTATCTTCACCGAGTAAAACTTTCTCCATGATAGACTCTGCGCGCTGAAGCAATGATGCTCTTAAGTATATGGAGCGCCCTATCTCTCTTTGTGCTACAAGTGAAAATGATCCATCAGTAAATGCAGGTTCATTTTCTTTTGCCCCATCGTCATAGAAAACATATTGGCCTTCTTGAATATCTCCAGGGGAATTAATTCTGAAATTCTGTACTCTAAAAGTAAAGTACTCTGGATTCCATTCCTCTTCACTATCATCAGCAGGAGTCATATTAACCTCCACTTGCTGATTCTCAACTCGTGGATTTGTATATATGCTTTCTATGAAATAAAGCTTTCTCATATTATTCCCAAAAGAACAAATTGAATATGATTCTTTCAAGAAGTACCCTAAACGACTCTGACAGGTCTATTTCATTTCAATTAATCTCAAATACCGTCAACAAGCAGGCAATCCTAGTTTATCAAAGAAGGCTCTATTCCTCTCTTTTGACCTTTGCACTATCGCATCGAAAGAAAGAACCTCAATATATGCATTTTTCTTGCTATGATACTTGTAATATCCTAAACGGTCTGAAGATTCTTTCATATCAAAGTCATCACAAATCTCTCTCAAAGATTGGGTTAAGTCAGCAATAATGTAAGCGAATGCAGGCGCATTAGCCATAGTTGTGACAAGACGACCATCATCGGTTTTTGCTTTACCATCGCGTATTAAATCAATATATCCAAGAACTTGCTTAATTGGATTGGTCTCAGGGGAATCTTCCTTAAAGTCATTACGCATTGGACGCTTAAACTCTACAATCGTTATTGTAGGTATACTGGACGTTATCCCTTTCTCGTTCACTAAGATAGATGAATCGAAGAAGCGCCATAATGCAATATCTGGTTCTTTCCCAGATTCAGACTCTACAATAGGCATTGATTTCAATGATTTATCAGAAGCCATAAAATTATGGAAAGCCAGTCTTTCATCAAGAAGCCAGAGATTAGCATCATCAATAGACACCTCATCACTTGTTTTTATCATTGGCATTACAAGGCGGTGAATAACACTCTCCTTAGAGTATTTATCATCATCCCGCAATTTCAAGGCTTTTTCAAAAAGGTCGATTACTACACGCCGGTGACTTACATAACTGGCTAAATCTGACTGTTTCAACTCAGCTGCCGACTGCATATATTTATCCAGTCGCTTTTTATAGTCATCCAAATCATCAACATCTGGATGCGACATGAGATCATAACCCTCAGAAATAGTCTCTTTTTCTAACTGATAAAGTTTATCATGGAGCTTCAACTCCAAAGCTTTATCCGTGATTTCGGGGTCTATATCCTTCTCTTCTTCCGTCATTCGATGCACAACCGAACGATAACGAGGCGATTGATTGGCAACAAAGTTATCTATACGTTCCTTAGCTTGTTGGCGTTTTGTGACAAGAAATGGCTCTAAGTAATCCTTTATCTTAGGCAGCAAGGCATCTCTTATCTCAAACATATATACTATATCCGAATAATTTATTGAATCAGGATTCTCTGCTATGTTGAATTGTAGTCTTTCGGGAGACACATTGTCATTCAGATATTGTGAAGTCACTAGACAAGAATAATAAAACTCATTATCACCATCTTTAAATCCTCCTGCTGCAATTGGAATATAGTTTTTCAAAGGCTCCTTTAGGACAAGTCTTGACGCTGCACCATAACAAATATTATTGCTCAATTCTGCATTCTTCTTGATACGAATATGAGTTAGCTCAAAATCAAAACCTTTCACACTTACGGTATCAGACTGGCTATTCTCATGCAGATAATCATCTTTCACATAATCGAGGTTTGAGGCATCATCATCATCAATGATAGAAATACTAGGTGCACCACATTCTCGTACAAAATACCAAAGACAATGCTCAATTAATTTCTTTGCTAGAGTATCAGGTTTTTTGGGCATTGCCTCATAATAATCAGATTTGATAAAGCATAACTCTACGTTTGTTCCAATAGTAGAAGTGGTTTCTGCAACTGATTCCGTGGAATCCAAGATACCACGGTTGGAGAAAAAGAAAGACCGATATTTCAGTTCTTCACCACTTTTATACACACTGTAAATTTTAACTCTATCAAATGCTTTCAGCCAAAGGAGACGACCTACGCCCTTACACCCCTTCGCTGCCTTATAAGTGGAATCTAACCATTGGAATGAATCATAATTGGCGGCATTCATGCCTATTCCGTTATCCTCAACTATAAAACCTGTAATAGGCGGTTGAGAGCCATCAGTTGTTTGTTGGGATGAGCGAACAAAGGAAACTTTAATAAAAGCATCTTCCATTGAAAATGTTTCTTCGGACTCTATACGCTCGTCGATAGCATGGATAGAATTAACCACTGCTTCAAACAAAGGCAACAGCACATCCGACTTTGGAAGATTGGTATTCCTTAGTCTTCCCTCCAAACTGATCTTTAAATCCATTTTTCAGTCGTTTTACTTATTCTACCGTACAAACAATATTAATAATTAGTCGAGGCACTACAAAAGTCAATGCCGGTAAAACCTTACTACTATATACCATTTGTAAATTCTTAAAACAATACTCGCTCGGCTATGCCACCTTGTTCCAAAGGTCTCAAGAAAGGCATCATTTTCCCAATTCGTGCATAATATGCCACAATTGACAGCTTACGGATTAATCAAAGGAGAGTATCTTCTTCAATATATTTATCGTTTCAAATCTGCTTACGCAAAAAATTAAATTATTGAATAATCAAACTCTTAATACGTTAACACCTCTGCCTTGACTCCAATCTTCTATATCATGATACAATTGAGTGCCCTTAAGACTCTGCTCTGTATATGAGACACTCAACATATCCTCTACCTCGCTCTGACTAACTTTTTTGTTCGCAATTCTCTTCCATAGAATATATGCTAAAACATAACAAGCATCATGTCCACAAGTCAACTGCAACGTATCATAATTTTTAGTCATCTCTGCAATTAATAGACTTATAATTGATTCGTTTGTTTTGGAAGGTACATGTTTTTGATTTCGACTCCAGCCTGTTAGCACATTAATCATTGACTTATCCGACTTATAATGACAGGTTTTATCCAAGAAGTCCTCATAGCTTGGAATATCAAATAATCCATTTTTACCTTCTTTTTTAAATATCATGTTAAGCCCCTCTTTCTGATTCAATAATTTTACAAGCCCGATGCGATTAGTGATAGCATAAACAAAATCCAGCAACGGTCCATCTACGCTTTCAAATTTATCAATTTGATTGGATGCATCATAATGAGTTATAACCCTTTCTGCTGCATCAGAATTTAAGAACATCATTTCTATGTCATGCTCGTCAGAGGTAAAAACATTGTGAGGTAACTTATCTGGGTAGGTAAATAATGCTCGAAAATCGTTATCGATGATACCTATACAAAGATTCCCTTGAGAATTATTCATCTCTACAGACTTAACCACATCAGGCCAGCCATTGCAAGCGTGAAGCCTAGCAGAAGTACGATTGACAAAGAATTTCCAAAATTTACAATCTATACCAGATTCCACATACACATGACAGCCTTTGAAGCTCTTTGTTAATGATGCTGCCACTTGGTGAGCACATGGTTTCCTTAAAGGGACATGCATAATCAAGATAGATTTTGAACTAACTCATAATTATCACCTACGAAGTCTGGCGAATGAGTTGCGATTAGAAGGGATGCTCCATTTGTGCTTGTAACAGCCTTAAGATCGCCAATCATTTCTTGTAACCACTCTAAATGAAGTGATATCTCAGGTTCATCTATAAGTATAAGATCTTTCTCATCGCATTTAAACAGCAATTCATAAAAAAGAACCAGTTCATTTTGCTCGCCAGAAGAAAGTTTACTTACAGGTATAATATCTGCAAATGGGTTATCAGGATAAAAGATGAACCCTTGAGTACTATCAAAAGAGAGAATCTTATGTTTAAAACGAATATTAATTATTTTCTTTAGAATAGACAGCTTTTTGTATAAGCTGTCATAGCTATTTAACTTCACTCTACTATCCTGAATATATTGGTGCATAACGGCGAGCATCGTATTATCCTCAGGATCCAAATCATCTTCCTGTATATTCTCTGAGTCTTTGAGTTCTGTCATCAATCCAACAAGGCTAAGTTTATAACGATACTCCTCGAGTTTATGAAGACTATCGATAATTTCAGATGCAATAAAAGGTTCTTGATTGCGCTTCTTAATCATCTTAAGAACTCGCTTAGGGAAAGTTCTGTCAAGATCACTAGTATTAACAGAATTCTTTGACATTTGTTCCTGCATTAAGTTTGCCAGTTGTTTTGAATATACATCAACCATTAGTTGTGATGGTTGGGCACTTCTTGATGGCATAGACAATAGACGTTGAGTCTTGATTAGTTTTACTCTATTTTTACTTTGTTGGTTTATTATCCAGTCTGGAAGTGTAAAAGGCTTGACATTAGACTCCATACCATACTTATCAAAAACGTAATCACGATCGTAAAACATATGATTACGGCGGTTATACCAGGTCTTATCATCAACCTTTTCCAAGAAGGTTGGTAAGGCAGGAAGTATTTGTTCCCAATCAATACTAATCGATTCAGCATCTTTCTTAGAGGAACTTATTTCAAGAGATACATGCTCACCACCTGTGTCTATTTTTACATGCCTTGTAATTATCCAAGTTTCATGCTTGAAAACGACCTTTATCTCCTCGTATTCTGTATCAAGGAGATATTCTAAATTGCTGCTAAAAATAGCCTCAATTAGATTAAGTGTAACTGTTTTGCCAACACCATTTTCGCCCATGATAATAGTGACATTCTCATTAAAAATTATCTCATGGGTAAATGTATTGAATAAGTTTTTTATGACAATACGTTTAATGTTCATAGTTTTTATTTATTGATTCAAAAATGCCATTCCGTAAGCTTTCAATTTTGACATCTAGTTTTAAATAAAACTTTATTATTTTATAATACCGATGGCCATCAGTAACATGTTCTTTCAGTCGCAACGCTTGATGAAAGCGACAAAGCTGAGCGCTCGTAATCAGATCTTCCCCGCATGATTGCCTTGATATTAAATCGAGGTTGCTCACGCTCGACAGTTCCCAAATACATTCGAAACTGTTCTCGCATAATCGCAGCTTTGAAGAATTCTTTAAAATATTCAAGCATTGATACGCCAAACATCTTATAGGTCTCGATAAATGTATGATAGGTACCTGACCTCTACTCCTTGTTTTTCTCCTTGTCCTGTGCAGGTACTGCCTTCTTCTTGGTACCCTCCTAGCTGGTAGAGCCAAAGCGGACTTTGTTGCCAACTGATATCCGTGAAAGCAGGTCATTGACTTTCTGCTGAAGGGACTTATTGATATTCATCTTCCTCAATCTCGACTCGGGAGAGTCTGTGCAAGCTCAGCTATCCTCTCGCTGAGCATTCGGTTCTGAGTTGTAAGATCAGCCACCTGATTGGTCAGTCTGTCGATGGACTTCATCAGGTTCGACAGAGTCTTCACATCCTGCTTATGGGTATTACTCAGATCCTTCACCATATCCTTCAGTTCCTGGTTTTCCTGGGCACGTTCATCCTCGCGTTTAACAATGAAGTGTATCATTGATATCAGCTGATCTTTTTCCATAGAAGCGTACGGATCTTCCGCAGAGACTGGCTCCGTTTCCATCCCCTGCAGACGTTGCATCATCAGCACTCGCTTCAATAATTCGTCCTGTTCCATACGTTAGGTACAAAAGTTCATAATGCCACACTGCTTAAGAAACGAAGCAATTTGTTCACATCCTTAAAAGAGACTTCCTTTGCCTGTGAAGGTATCACTGTTATTTCTGATTATTACCCTCTTTCACCTCATAACTTTCAGCAAACTTCAGAGCATCTATTACTCGCTGGGAATGGAATGAGAGTTGATTATATGTCTTGTAGGCCTTGAGTTCTGCGATGGCTGCGGGCGCATCAAGGACTCCACTTTCATAGAGATTGACGACAGTGAAGACTTTGTCGTTAGCCACCGGGCCAAACACCAAATCATAATCGTGTTCTACGCCTTTCCGGCAATCTACCACAAAGTTAAGCCAGTCTTCGTCTGGTCCGTTGAATTCTCTTATCTTCAATTCGGGGTTAGACAAAAGCGTTTCGTCGACCTCAAAAACAGAAACAATCTTCCTGCCTTTCTTTGCCCTATCAAGTTTGATAGAGGTCCAGTGTTCTGCTTGTTCCTTCTGAGTAGTGGTATAAAAGCCGCGTCCAAAGTCGGTTTTCTTTCTGCCCATCCTCAGACTAGGCTTCTTAACCTCCACATTCGAACCGTGAAATAGTCTTACCTTTGGTCGAGTTTCATCTCGATTAGTCGCAACTTTCATCTTCTTTTTTTACGTTGAATGATACGGTCTATCTCGTCAATCACGTATCCCGTTCCCTGGGTGTGGAGTAGGTCGTAATGATCTAATAGGAAGTCATCAACCCCGTAACGCTTCATAAAAGCCAAAGCCTGCAAGCCAGTAAGGCCTTTTGCTAAGGCATACTTTTCCAGCGTATAGATATAGAAATCAGACACTTCTGGTTCAACCACACGTACATCTGCTTTTCTTGCCGACTCAAACTCTTCATAAAGCGCCTCGGTGCTCAAATACCACCACTTGGCGCCTTCATCATACAGGTTGTCGTACATGGGGTTGATGTATATGTATGTAAGAGCCTCTTCCAAAGAAATATGTTTTCTCTGGGATACATATTCTGCCAATCGTGAAATCTTGATTGGCACTATCTGTTCTTCGTAAACGCCCATTTGTGATTGGGTACATCATATATTCTAGCGCCGAGCATAAGTGATTTATTTGCAGAGCGTTAGGAATATTATGGTATTCAAATTATATAGAAAGAGGATGTTGTTTTTGGAACCAGTTCCTCTTTATATGGCGCAAAAATACGAAAAAAAATAAAATCAACCAAAGAAATTGGTAGTTTTTTGTTAAAAGAGAGTCTTCACTATCGATTTCATCAGAAACAAACTCCTCAGAATGAGAATAGACTAACACAAAGTACAAAAGCAAGCGGGTGTATCAATATTGACTGACACATCCGCTTGCTCTTAAGGACTATCGTGATTACTGGTATTGGTTGACCCTCTTATATTGCTCTATCAATGCCAGCAAATCTTCGAACATTTTAATCCTTTCCGGTTTCATCTTTCCTGCATTCATCAACTTCCTATTAGCTTTCAACCAATTAAGTATATCATGCTCTTCCATACGATACTTCGACGGATTCCGTTTATTGGTTTCTACAAACGTCTTCATCTCATTATATCTTGCCAACCAACGTTCATCTTGTTTCATAGAACAAACTCCTTCCGTACTTTATAAACACAATGTTTTTTTCCTAGCCTTGTCCCTAATCTATCAATATACGAAAATGAGAACAAGTTCTGCATGTCTTGCACCACTTCAAGAAGAAAATCGCACTTATCATTTTACTAAAGATGCAACACTTCCCATCAAAGATATTCCATTTTCACAAACCTTGCATATTCGCAAAAAACTGTTTCGGAACTTACTACCTTCTATTTCCGATTTAACCTGACGAAAAACACTTGTTGACATTTTATATTCAGGGAGAATATCTTGTTCTGCTTTCGAAATCAATTCAACGACTTCTTTTATTGAATTATATGCTGTCTCTACTGAATAATCGTCAATCCTCCACTCTATTTGGCACAATTGATTATTATCGTCCCACATAAAGACAATAAAACAAGGCAAATCATCAGACTCTTCTAATCCGAAATATTTTAAGACTCTTCTATTAGCATTTGGCTCATGATACGTCGGCACCATCATGCTGATTGTACCAGGAATAGAACTCCCCCTACATGAGCAATATCTTGATTCGAGCGGCCGAACAGCAAATATGGGCCAGTTAGGTCCCGAAAGCTCATCCAAGCCACACCAATAGTCGTCGTCTTTCAGAATCTTCACCACATTAGCATGCTTACGTGTATATAGGATGAACCCGGCAATTCTACTATTTGACATATCGCAGAGTCCACGCAGCAATTCTGGGCTCAACTCACTTTTGATTATATCTAGTTCAAACATCTGTAAAATTTTAATTACACTCTTTTCAGATTATTATCATTCTCTTCTTATCCGCATCATCTCTCTCCTGCAAATATCTCCTCCTATACTGCGTCATCTCCGCAATAATGACTACCGTCTTCCTTCTTCGCGTCCCTGGATAGCTCAGCGAGCATGGTTCTCCGCTCGCCTTGGCGTCTGTTCAAGAAAGTAGACGCACTGTACTTTATCAGATTTATAACGTCCTTATTCATTATATTCAAACAACATCATCATTTCCTCTACACTCTGCTTATGGAATCACTGCTGATTGCTGGAGTTTGATACCCGTTTTTAGACGAAAGACCTCCAATTGGTTATTGCGCTGATTGTTCATTCTGGGATATCTATTCATACACACCGTGCAATGCTGATGATATTCGCTGTAATAACGATGTAGCGGCGTCTGCCTCTTTCCCATCTTGCAGCGCAGATTTAGGATAAAATCCATCAGTTGATCCATCCCATCTTTCAAGTCACCCCATAATTGAACATCCATATTAGAAGTTGCATTCATCTTAAACTCTACAAACCAAAGGTCTTTGCGGTCGAAAACAATACTATCACAACGTCCCTGCGGATAATCGAAATTGAACATATAGTTGCGACATCCATAACGAATCAATCCGCCATCAACGCAGATATGATAAGCTAACCAATTAATAACCGCCAGTGCATCGGACCGTGGCGTTTTACTGACAAGACAACGGTGTTTGGTCTGGTCATCATAAACGTAGGTTACTAATGGCACAATCCTGTGTATCTGATACTTTTCCTTACATTTGACATCGTCATGTGTTTTATCATGATATATCTGCCACTCCTTAATCCATACTTTATGGGGAAAACACATGCGCAACGAACATTTGAAATGCTTCATTCTTACATCAAATTATAAAGGAAGGCAAAGTCTTCGTTAAGTTTATCAGTTTCAGCATCGAAGAAATTATCACCGATCAGTTTGGTCTGATTGTCCTTTATGGACTGACAATACTCGTCACGACTCGTATCAAGAGAATATGCTTCGAAACCATCTGCATTGATTCTTAAAAATTCTTTGTTGGCAGTATTAAGCGTTTCTGAAAGGAACCAGCGTTCCATTTTCTCTCGCTTAGCAGGATGTGCCTTCAGCACCTTGGAGTAATAAAGCATATTATTGAAAGTAGAGAGCACATATGGACTATGGGTTGTTACAATCATCTGTGTATGACAATGATTGGCTATAAGCACCATCAGCTCTATCAGAAGTTTTTGTGCCTCGGGATAGATATGTGCTTCTGGTTCCTCGATAAAACGAATGCTATCTATTTGCGTGCAAAGGATAAATATCAAATCCTGAATGATACGAATTGCTGGCCAGAAGAGGCATTTCCGAGGAATACGGAATTCTTATCGTCAATCTGAATACTCTCCCTACCGTTTTCATTCTTATAACCACCCTTAATAATCTGCTTAGCGATATTCAGCACCAATTGGCCAAAAGGGTTATTAAGTTTTTGACGGTAGCCATTGGAGAAGAAGTCAACCAAACTTTTGCTATGAAGCATGAACTTGCGGATAATTTCTTCTTCGTTGCCTCCAATATGCTGCTGTTTGTCGCTCAACTGACCAAAGAATAACATCTGGAACTGTTCGGAAAAGACCACCGTAATATTTCTGCCTGCGGGTATATAGAGACCGTGTTTGGAATCCTCGAAAGCTACGCACGACTCCTTCAATACCATAGTTCTAAACTCATTGCGAATCTTCATCTCGTCAGCGGGATCCTGCTCAATTAGTTCCTTGGATTGCTTTCGGAGTGCAAGGAGTTTCTGAGAAGATGCCATCAAATCTTCATGCATAGACTTGCTAAAGCCTACCATTATATTGGTATCTCCAACACTAAAGCGTATGCTTTTCCCAGTCTCGGGGGAGAGAAGGAAATCTATCCGAAAATTGGGATTTGGAATCTCGTTGAAGGAGAAATAGTCCTAAAACTTGCTGATAAGCCTAAGATTAAAGTTCATCATAAGCGTATCAGCCGACATCTCTGGGGTATCAACACCGAAAAGGTCGACATAGAACTGCTGAAGGAATTTGAAAAAGTATATCAGCTTCGCAATAGTACTTTTACCGGATGCCTGAGGACCTATAAGCAAAAGGAAGTCCCTGACTTCAATCTCAGCATGGGCAATCTGTTTAAAATTTTCAATAATGAGTTTTTGCATAACTTATTATTTTAATAGTTTTGCGATATCTAATACTCTCAAAGGAGTATATAATATTCTATCTTTATACTCTAACTTATCTATCTGCGTACCATATTTAACATTTTCCACCAAACCTATCATACGTATTTCTGGTTGGAAATCAATTCCAAATGTTATTCTAATTTTACAAATCAAATAGTTACATAAATACTCTGTTGCAAGTAATTGTCTTTTGGGCAACTTACTCTTCTTTAATTCAAAAATCAAAATGAAAGGTTTAGAATCAACAACTCTTGTAGTAAACATAATGTAGTCAGATATAGATTTCAGACCTTTCACATCTTTGAAAAAAGGGAATGGAGATTTCATCCCCTTAATATTAACATCGAAAGAATAAACCAAATATTTACCTTGACTTTTATACTTTATTTCTTGGCGTCCCAATATTTTGTCTTCCCTCAGTACTTTCCGAGTATTAACCTTATATTCTTCAGAAAGAGCCTGATCAATATAAAAAAGGAAATCCTTAGCCATATTAAAGTCCTTCGATTTCTTCGTATATCCTTTGACCTGTCTCTACTTGATCATTGATTACTTGATCTATCAGATCAATGCTAAAACCAGTCTTCGTGACTTCTATTTCTTTTCCTATTACACCAGATTCGTTTTTCTGGATTTCAAAATAATAAGGACAAACTATATCACTTTCTAATATTTCATCTTTACTATAACCTAATTCTTTTATCTTCTTTTCATCCTTTATTGAAGACAACATTATCATGTTATTAATTTCACGGATGATATAGTCACTATGAGTGTTAATAATCAATTTAATACCTGAATTAACTATCTTTGAGATTACCCTGGCTATTAAAACCTGATTTTTAGGATGAAGATTTATTTCCGGCTCATCGATGATAATCAAATTAGATGCCATAGCCGAATATCTTAGGAAAAGGATAATTGAGCAAATAGTCTTTACTCCAGATGATGATAACGCCAATGGAATTTCTTTATCCATACTATCTTTCCTATAACAAACATCTCCAGACTCAGATACAGTCAAATGGCCACACATTATCTCTTTTTCTATTTCATCCGCTAAATAACCATACTGGGATTTTTCATTGGTTGGCTTTAAATGATCTTTTAAATCAGACATGAAGCGCGAGATAGCCAACGGCTGTCTTACATTATCCATATTAGAAGAAAAATCTCCCTTATTTACAATTGTCTCCAATTCGAGATTAATTTCTTTATTAAAGGTAGACAAGCCACTTCTATCCGACGGTTCAATATCTTCAATTAATGTATTAAATAATAAACTCTTAACAACTATGTAATTAACCAAAGTTGTATCTTCAAGGTCTCCCCCCCTGTTGATTAGAGTATACTCCAAGGAATCCTTTTCCTTAATAAAATCAAAAACTTCATCCGCATTTATAACAAAATTCTCAGACATTATATCTTTCCGGAGTTCTACTTTTGTGGATAAAAGAGTCAACTGGGTATTTTTAATCAATTCATCATTAAACTTAACTCCGAAAGCCACATTGAGAATTCCATTCATTATCTTCAAATGCGTCTGAAGTATTTTGTATAATTTGTCAATATCAATAGTCCCTTTTCTTTCCTTTTGAGGAGATTTACAGAACTTCTTCCAATCAAGGTCATCCCTCTTATAAATGAACATATTACACAAAGTGTACAAAACATATGAGACATAGGTCTTGCCTGTACCATTTAACCCTGTAAAAATAATCAATGGCTTTGAGAGGTCAATATCAATCTTTTTAACTGGTCCTATATTTTCTATCCTAATTCTCATTCTATGTTGTTATTTTGGTAAACATTAAAACAATCATCTTTTCGCAGCCCCTGTGTTACTGTATAATACGTTTCATTTTCTATTTTTACGACGCTGTTTTCGTTGTTCTTTTCTCTTACGCTTTTCTTTTAATTTCTTGGCACGTTGAGCGCGTTTGACTTGAGGGCTTACAGCTTTTATCCTACGAATAGAATTATGCCTATCCCAATAGTCATACATTTCCTGTATCTCTTCTGGGGTATAACCCAGTTCCTTTTCTATCAACTCATTTCTCTTTTCTACGGTATCTGCCTCAGGGTGTTGCTCAGTTAAGGACATTATCTTATAAAGTGCCCCAGGAATCTTGAGTTGGTAAAAGGTTTGGCCTTTTAAGTCCTCATAATCCATTTCCTGAGGATTAGAGGAAGACATGAATGAAGGAAAAGCATCAATATGATCACCTTTTATAACATCTACTATCTTCTGCTGTTCATCACCCATATGACGATTTTCATATATATAATTAGTGTCTAATATCTTTTGCTTCTTCTTCCAATAGTCTATAAAGGAGATTTCCTGCCACTCTTCCTTACCTTGGTAGTCATTCACCTGCTGGTCTACTGGCACTTGCCTTTTATTGCGATAAAGTACAACGACATATTCACCCAATAGTAACCAATAGGGGGATTGGTCGGTATGCATACCTATAACACCAGAAAGTTCGCCCTTTACATTGGAACAATGATATACAGTATAGCCATATTCCCCCAAACCAGCGCCTGCTACCATTGATTTCACATCCTTGGAATCAAAAGGCATGAAACAATTCAAAATCTTGCCAATTACTTTTTCATCCTTTTTGTTGAGTTGCAAAGCCATTTTGCCTATGGATAAACGCCAAAACACTCCAAGCCAGAAAATGTAGGCCAAAAGGCCGTTGGAACATGGAGTGTGTTTCCGGAATGATTCCGCATAAGCGGTCTCTATATATCCAAAACGTTTCTCGCAGTCATTACAGAACAAATAATCGCGGGTCACGGCTGATGACCTTATCTCTGCCTTTTCTACATCGGAAACGCTACCGAAGGTTTCATCAATTTGTTCACTTGGGACAGACCGCCCCCACTTCCGTTCCTTTCTGAAACCAGCCATTGTGGTCTCGTTAACGACCTCAGTATCACGCCTGGTTGTACCATTGTACGACAAAAAGGGCTGGATAAAAAAATGAGGTGCCAAATGAGACCCTGTACAGACAGACTCTTTCTCACCGCAAAGCAGGCATCGGTCAGTTGGTTTGGATGTCGAAATGGTTTCGGAATGGTTTCTACAGACTGGGGAGATAGTCTCATCTTCACCCTGAGATGAATCTACTATCGCACTCTTTATATGCGCAGCCGTCTCTGTCATCAGTTTCTCTATAGGCCATATCTCTTTCAATGTGAAAGAAGATTGTGCACACAGACACTCAAACTCGTCTGAAAGGTCATGGAAACGCAAAAATGCAGAAAGATTATCACCCATGCGAAGGTGGTTTTCAATTGCTCCCACTGCTCCACGAAATTGCAACAGCACTCCTTCATAATCAGAGGCACCACTACTCATTTCTGCGTCCTGAGCCTTATACAACTGTTGTATTGCTTCTTCTACAGCCTTGTCGTCATCTTGCTTGATGGCAGCCATCACCGCATCTACGGCTACGGCAAATTGTGGATATTTTGACGTCGTATCAGACATTGTATGTTTGTTTTCGTCGCATTATTATGTAGATAATTCTTAAGACTAGTAGATTCGAATATGTAAAAAAGTCAAGCGTTAACGTATAGGCTTATAGACACCTATTGGGGTAGTTGCAGATACAACTCTTTTACCTCATAACTTTCCACAAACCGCAGGATATTTATTACCCGCTGTGTGTGGACGTACTTTTCCAGCGTATAAATATAGGAATCAGACACTTCTGGTTCAACCACACGTACATCTGCTTTTCTTGCCGACTAAAACTCTTCATAAAGCGCCTCGGTGCTCAGATATGGGATACAGGGATACATATTCTGCCAACTATGAAATTTTGATTGGAACTATCTGTTCTTCGTAAACGCCCATTGTTATCGTTTATTTAACATACCTTTCTTCGATAACTTTCCAGTCAATAATCTGCCAGAGTGCGGAGAGATGAGCGGCTCGGCGGTTTTGGTAGTCGAGATAGTAGGCATGTTCCCATACATCGAAGGTCAGAAGAGGTTTCAAGCCCTTAACAACTGGATTGGAGGCGCCTGGTTCCTGTGTGATAACAAGTTGACCATTTCCGTCAGCTGAGAGCCAAACCCATCCAGAACCAAAGAGACCTACTCCTTTTGCCTCAAACTCTGCCTTGAAAGCATCCAACGTTCCCCATTGCTTCTCAATCTGCGTAGCCAGTGCCCCAGTCGGAGACTGAAGAGCCTCACTTACAGGTTTGAACTGCATGAAATACAGCTCATGATTCAGAATCTGACCAGCATTGTTAAAAATAGCACCAGCAGGGGACTTTCGTACGATGTCCCCCAATGCCATCCCCTCAAACTCACTGCCCTCAAGCAGTTTATTAAGATTATCCACGTACCCCTGCAAATGCTTGCCGTGGTGAAAATCCAACGTCTGAGCGCTTATAACCGGCTCCAGTCCGTCTTTACGATATGGTAATTCTATAAGTCTAAACATATTGCAAACTTATTAATATTCTATCATTACTGCCAACTTTAAGCCACATTGTGTGTAGAGTAAGCCAACAACTAATATTCTAGCGCTATGCATAAATTATTTATTTGCAGAGCGTTAGAAACATTGCAGGCTTCAATAATTATAGAAAGAGGATATTGTCTTTGGAACCGGTTCCTCTTCTAATGGTGCAAAAATATGAAAAAAAAAGGTATCTTCCAAAGAAAATGGTAGATTTTTACAGATATCATTAAAAAAGAAGCCTCTGAACACACTCAGTTCAGAGGCTTCTTTTTTATGATATTATTTCTTGACAGCGAGAATGAAGGTTGAGAGGGTGGTGACCATACTTAGCAGGGAGATCCACATGGATGTGTAATCTGTGAAGATGGAATATGCCGTGTGGGTCTTCTTGGGTTTCACATAGAGGATATCGTTCTGCTGGAGGTAATAGTAGGGAGAGTTCAGGATATTAGCATCTGTGATATCCAACTTATGAACCTCACGAGTGCCATCGACCTTCTCACGTATCAACAGGATATCATTGCGCTTACCAGACAAACGGACATCGCCTGCTTTTGCCAAGGCTTCGATGACACTGATTTTTTCATTAGGAGCGACATAAACACCAGGTGCGCCTACAGCACCTAACAATACATATTTATAATTAGACATACGCACCTGAACAATAGGATTCTCGGATTCTGCCATATAGGGAGAGACTTTTGACTTGATCAGTTCCTCCGCCTCTTTCGTGGTCAGGCCCCCCAGATGAACTGTTCCAACTACAGGAAATTCGATATTTCCTTCGTTGTCAACCAGGTAAGAACCACCACCTTTCAAATTAAAGGCTTCCGAAGCTTCAGCTGTCAAAGTATGGACACCGATTGTCAGCATATCCTTGGGCATAATCTTGGCATCATAGAGGGTTGTTGCCTGATTTAAGTCAACCTCATCAAGATTCTGGAAATAGGTCACTTTTGTGCTTGAACAGCCTGCCAGCATTAACACACTTATCGCCAACAGGAGGGGGAATACTATTTTCTTCATTTCAATTAGCTTTTATAAATGTACTTATACTTTTTCTTACTCATATCGATGGCATTCAGCACCAGCATGGGGTTCGGGATGCGGGCATCCTTAGCGATAGCCTTGACAGCAGACTTATCCGTCGATTCTGCCTTGACCACAAAGATCGTGGCATCGGCAAACTGAGCAACCTGATAGACGTCTGCATATTTACTCATTTCGGGGGTATCCAAAATCAGATAATCGTTGGCTGTCTTTAAAGACTCAACCTGTTTAGCCACATCGGCGCCTGCCAACAGATCGGCTGCCTGAGCAGCCTTTGCACGGTCTTCACGGAGATTCAGGTTCAGATACTGAGCCTTCTTACCGATTTGTGTCAGACTATCCACTAAGCGTTGAGCCAAATAGGTCTTACCGTCACCTTTGCTATGGGAAGCCAACATGACAACCTTCTGACCTTCCTTTAGGTTATAGAGGAGGTTGGTTCTCAAAGCACGGATGGCATCGTCATTGTTTGTCAGGAATACCTCGCTGAGAATCGGTAGCTTTGAAGTCTCTTCCAGTTCATTCTTGGTATCGATCTTCGTCTTCAACATCTGGAACAGGAATAAGACACCTATCGGAAGCAGAAGTCCTAAAAGAGCTCCGCCCAATAATACGAATTCTGGCTTGGTCAGGCCTGTACCAGTAATCATAGGATCATCTATCAACTGGCCCTTTTTCATACTCCTTGCTAAATCGGCCGCAATCTCCTCACGCTTCTGAAGCATAGAGATGTAAACACCTTGCTTTATCTCACGTTGACGCTCGATATCCGTCATTTCACGTTCCATTCTGGGCGCACTTGAGAAACGGCTCATCGTTTTACGATATTCACGTTCTTTTGCATTGCGTTTGATGAGCATGGATTCGCGCTTTCGATCCATTGACGTCTTAATAGCCGGCTGAATATCCCGGATTTTCTCGTTGATGAGCAAAACTTGAGGTGCTTTTTCACTCATACTTTTCAACAGATCATTACGCTGATTCACTAAGCTATTATGCCGTTCTATATTCGGATCACCAGTTTGATCACCGCCTCCTTCACCTGACGTTGTTTCCGTCGGGATAACCTTATACAAATTAGCTGGATTATTAATATACTCAGCCTGATAATCATGGATTTTAAGGTCAAGATCCATCTCTAAGAGTTTTTCTTCGTACTCATTCTTCTTGGAAGAAACCTCAGAAGCCTCTGACTGTGGGTCAAGAATCTGATGACTACGCTTGTAGTTTTCCCAATCAGCATCTGAAGATCCAAGTTCTATATCAAGCTTTGCTAATCTTTCATTAACAAACTCCTCATTCTTTCGAACTTCTTCATCCTTCTGTTCGTTGATGCGCTTGTTGTAACGATCCACCAAAGCGTTGATGAACTCAATGCCACGGAGGTAGTTGTCCTCCTGAATCGAAATAGCTACCACATCACTCACATTCTTAAAAGGAGGATCCACAGCCATCGCACCAGCCAATCTGGCAGCCATCGCCTTTGGCGGCACTACCGAGACATTGATCTTGAAGTCACCAGCATAAGCTGCAGCCTGCTGCGCATTCAGCTGAGGGTTCGCATCAATGGTCACAGTACCGATATCTGTCTTGACAGTGGCAGGGAGGGCCTCAAATGTCTGCTCTGGTAATCCCACACCGTCGGCAACAGCAGCCATATGATAACCATCACCTTTTTTGTGAATTGTGAGGTCGATGTGATGGTAGGCCGTCAACATCTCCTCATCGAACCATTTCAGATGGGCTGGATCGAGCGTCACTACAATGGGCTGGGTCTTATAAAGGACATAGTTGCGACCCCAACTATCTACACTGTATTCTGCATAAAGTCCGAGATCCTTCACCACATCCTTAACCAGCGTCGTAGAAGTCAGCATGCGCTTTACCGTCTCGATGCCTTCGGAGCCTGTGCTGATAGAGCTACCCAGACTGACAGGAAGCGCACCCAACGCCTTTGCTGCAGCCGAAGCACCGCCTCCTCCCTTCGATTCGCCCAAAATCTGCATATTACTGCTCACAATGACTGGATTGGGGCGGAACCAAAGATAGACAAACGCAATCATCACACAAGCGACAACGGACGCGATGAACCAGCGCCAGTTGAGGACTAAGAGCATCCACAGCTGTTTGAAGTCGAACAACGGCGCCTCTTCTTCCTGGAACTCCATAGAGTTCATTTCGTTTTCAATCATTTTATTC